>Ga0209390_10003727_pt1 | contig 24150 bp, 13 predicted proteins | sample BON01_FD_187212 | JGI IMG/M metagenome (GOLD analysis project Ga0209390, IMG submission 187212) | Freshwater microbial communities from Lake Bonney liftoff mats and glacier meltwater in Antarctica - BON-01 (SPAdes) (version 2) | ecosystem: Environmental > Aquatic > Freshwater > Ice > Glacier... | reverse complement strand
CCCCCCGGCGCCGCCGCCACAAAACAGAAAACGCCCCCCCCCACCCCCCCCACCCGCAAAAAAAAAAAACGACGAACAACCGCACGCACCGCGCCGTCTCCAGGATGATCTTGTCCGTCTCGGCCAGCGAGTCCTTCCCCACCAGCTGCACGATCTCGTTCAGCTCGTCCTCCTTCTGCAGCACCTCGCGGAACACGGCCCTCAGGGCCAGGAAGTCCAGCCCTTCCCCCGCCGCGCCTTGGGCCTTGCTCCACGCGTCCAGCCACGGCTCGAGGGCCGGCGTGTACTTGCTGTAGCTGATGAGCCAGTTGACCGAGGGGAAGTGCTTGCGCTGGGCGAGCTTCTTGTCCTGTGGTTGTTTTGAATCGGGTTTTTTTTTTTTTTCGCGAGCGCGAAAGAGCGAGAGAGAAAGAGCGTCGGCGGCGGCGGCGGCGGCGTTTTTCCTTTCTCTTCTCCGGTTTTCGTCGTCGTTCTCCGGTTTTCGTCGTCGTTCTCCGGTTTTCGTCGTCGTTCTCCGGTTTTCGTCGTCGTTCTCGTCGTCGTTCCGCCCCCCGAATCAGCAACAACCCCCACGCAGAAAGAGCGAGCCACCCCCCGCCCCCCCCCCAAAAAAAACGCACCAAGCCCCAGAACACCTGCACGATGGCCAGCGTCGCCGCCGTCACCGGGTCGGAAAAGTCGCCGCCGGGCGGCGAGACGGCGCCCACGATCGTCACGCTGCCCTCGCGCTTCGGCGCGCCCAGGCACGAGACGCGGCCCGCCCGCTCGTAGAAGGAGGCCAGGCGCGCCCCCAAGTAGGCCGGGTAGCCCGAGTCCGCGGGCATCTCGGCGAGGCGGCCGGAGATCTCGCGGAGGGCCTCGGCCCAGCGCGAGGTGGAGTCGCCCATCATGCAGAAGTTGTAGCCCTGTTGTTTTTGTGTTGTTGTGTGTCGTGGGTTTTGGGTTTTGGTTTTGTCGTTGTATTTTTGGGGGGGGGGCGGGGCGGCGTGGTTTTTTTAGTTTTTCGGCGGGCGCGTCTTTTCTTTCCTCGCTGTAAAAGAAACCAAAAACGCGTCAACCGACAAAGAGACGGTCCTCTCTTGTTCAATCATCTCACCATGTCGCGGAAGTACTCGGCCAGCGTGATGCCCGTGTAGATGGACGCCTCGCGCGCGGCCACGGGCATGTTGCTCGTGTTGGCCACCAGGCACGTGCGCTTCATGATCGACTCCTCGCGGCCTGTTTGACGGGGTTGGTTGTTGTTTTGTGGGTTGGTGAGTTGTCTATGCTGGTTTTTGTCGGTCGTCGCGTGTGGGTTCGCGTCGCTCGTTCCCAGAGACGAGCCCTGCGAAAAACACCCGCTGGACCCACAAAACATAAAAAGCGCCGTCCTTTGCCCCCAATGTCTCTCTGTCTCTGCCCTAGTCCTCTGTCTCCTCCCGTCGCCGTCTCTCTCTCACCGTCGGGCATCGTCATGGTCAGCGCGGGGAACTCCGCGAGCACCTCGGCCATCTCGTTGCCGCGCTCGCCGCAGCCGACGTAGATGATGCCGTCGGCGTTGCTAAATTTAGACAGCGCCTGGCTGATGACGGTCTTGCCGCAGCCGAAGGCGCCCGGGATGGAGCAGGTGCCGCCGAGCACGGCCGGGAAGAGGGCGTCGAGCACGCGCTGACCCGTCAGGAGCTGTGGTGTGGTTTTTTTTTTTTTTTTTTTTTTTTTTTTTTTGGGTGGGGGGGGGGGGGGGGGTTCAGATTCGGGTTTTGAAGCGAGAGAGGTGGGTCGGTGCTGTGGCATGCATGATCGCGCGCGGGCGACGAACCGACGATCGACGAACCCGCGAAACCACGAACCAAACAAACAAAGAGAGGAAAGACAACCAAAACAAAGGAACAACGAAAAGACGAAAGAAAAGAACAAAAGTGAACTCACCGGCGTGTTTGCCAGCAGCTTTTGCGCGACGGGCCGGGGCGACCGCACCGGCCACATCTGCTTCATCGAGTAGCGCTTCTTCACGCCCTGGAACTCGAGCTCGATGACTTCTTCCTCGATGGTGTACTGCCCCTCGGGCGCCAGGTACGTCACGACCCCGCGGGCGCCGGGCGGGAGCATCACGCGGTGCTCCATCATTGAATTCTCCTGCACGGTGGCGTAGATGTCGCCGGCGGCCGCCCGCGCGCCAACCGACAGGCCGCCGCCGCCGCCGACCGTCGCGGGGCCGCTCCCCGGCTTGCCCCCCCCGCTGCCGGGCACAAAGTCCCACATGCGGCTCGGGTCCAGAGCGGGCACGGCCACCCCCCTGGGGATGAAGACGTCGCCGCTCTGCGCGGCGATGTCTTTCAGCGGGCGTTGGATGCCGTCGAAGATGTTTCCGAGGATGCCCGGGCCCAGCTCGACGCACAGGGGTTTTTTCGTGCGCTGGACGAGGTCGCTGTGGTCGATTGGTCGCGTTTTTTTGTTTTTCGGGTTGGTTGTGTCGGGGTCGTTGTCAGGGGGGGAGGGAGGCTGGTGAGCGCGCACTTGGGTAAAAAAACAAAAAGAGCCGCGAAAGGACAAAACAAAGCGGACGGGAGAAGAACAACAAACGCGTCGCACGCACCCGACCGTCAGGAAACGGGCGAGAGCCGTGCAAGGGGGGGGGAGGGTGGACCAAGGGGAGGAGGGCCGCAAAACCTTTCACAGTGCGAAGGCAAGAGACGCGGATAAGCGTCAAGCGACAAGCGCGAAAAAAGAACCAAAAAAAGGAAGAATTAAAAAAAAGCACGCACCCGACCGTCATGGAACGGGCGGGAGCCGTGCAAAACACGAAAGCAAGAGACGCGAAGCGACTTCGCGAAAAAGGGAAACAAAGGAGGAGGGGAAAAAAGAAGCAAACGCACCCGACCGTCAAGCCCGCGGTCTCCTCGTACACCTGGATCGTCGCGCTGTCGCCCTCGAGCCGGATGATCTCGCCGATCAGGTTGTCGGGCCCCACGCGCACGAGCTCGTACATGGCGCTGCCCTGCATGCGGTCGGCCACGACGACGGGGCCGGAGACCTTGCGCACGAAGCTGTTGTTTTTGGTTTTTGGTTTTCGGGTTTTTGGATTTGGTTTTGGTTGTGAGGGGCAAGCGGCGGCGGCGGCGGCGTTTTTTTTTGGGGGGGGGGTTCTGTTTGGGTTTTGTTCAATGACGTTGGTTTGCGTTGGTTCTTGCGACGGTCGCTTGTCGAAGGTCGCTCGGGGGCGGCGGGCGTCGTGGTTGTGGCGGGAGGGAGCGATGGGCGTCGGGGAGGAGAGACGCCGACAAGGCCGGCGGCGGGAACGAGAGAAGATAGAGCGGCGCGCTCGACCCTCGCTCGACGCGGCGCCGGCGGCGAGAGGCCCCGGTCCGCGCACGCGCCGACCGCCAAAAACGGAACAATCCTCCTAGTGCCTTTCCCAAGGGGTCGCCCGGCGCGCGCGCCGACGAATCGAGGCGCGCGTCGTGGGCACAGGCGCCGATGCGGGACTTGGGATTGGCCAGCCCGCGCATTGATCCTCGCGGAGGGGGGGGGGAGGAGGGACCGCGTAGGAACAACCCTCCCTTCCTCCCTCCCTCCTCCTCTCACGCCAGCGCCGCCCGCCGCCACGCTACTAGAGTCAACAGGCACGCGTCCTTGCCCCGATCCCCCAGCGCGCGCTCAAAGGAGGGGCCTCGCGGCAAGGGGAACGAGGGCTTTGCAGTGAGGGGGAGGATGGCCGAGGCTCTCACTCCCTCTCTGCGCGCCGACAGCGCACAAGCGCAACCGCACAAACCCACCCATAGTCGGCCTCGCGCTCGTATTCGCGCGACATGGTTTCGCTGCTTGCTTGAGGGCGGTCGTTTGGACGTTGGTTGCGCCAGGAACAACCCTCTTGTTGTTTCACGCGACGATTTATACCGCGAGGCGGGCGCGCGTGGTCTATGGACGCTAGCGAGTGTGTGTGTGTGTGTGTGTCGCAGCAATGTGAGTGGTTGTGCGAGTCAGAACATGATGCACGGGCCCCCGGAGAAGAAGCGCGCGCGACCGACCGTCGGCACCGGCGGCGGAGAGCGTCGCCGACGCCCGCCCGCCCGCCCGCCCGCCCGCCCGCCCGCCCGCCCGCCCGCCGGGATCGCTCCCCCCGCTCACCTCGCGTCCACCACCCCGCCGGCCACAAACGGCTCGTCGAACGGCAGCTCCGCCACCAGCACCCTGGCCTCGGGCAGGCCGCGCGGCAGGTCCCGCGGCACCGCCTGGACCGTCACGTACAGGCGATCTTTGCGGATGGGCGCGGCGGCGGCCTCGAGCCTCCCCGCCTCCTCCTGCACGAGCAAGCGCCACGCCGGGTCCCCGCCCGCGGCGCCACTCGCCGCGCCGGCCAGCTCGCGCGCGGCCTCGTCGCAGCACCGCTCCGCGGTGCCGGCCTCGAAGCGGGACGCCAGGTCGAGCGCGGCGGCGCGCAGGGCGCGCGCGGACGACACGGCCTGCCCCAGCGCCAAAAAACGGGTCAGGCGCTCCCCCGGCCGCGCGTGCTCGCTCGCGCCGCCGCCGCCTCCGCCGCCGCCGCCGGACGCGTGCGCGGGGGGCAGCGCGCGCGACGCCCGCGCGTACAGCGACCGGGCGCCCGCGTGCAGCGACGACAGCAGGGCGGGGGGGCTGCCGCGCTCCTCGGCGCGGAAGGCGGTCAGCGCCTGCGCCTCTGCCAGGCAGACCAGGGCCATTGCTTCTGCGGCGGGCGGCGTGATCTCTAGAGGGCGGTCGCGCGTGCCGAGGGCGAGGAGGATGGCCGGCAGGGTGCGGTCGGCGAGGCGGCGGAAGACGCCCGCGGCGCGGCGGAGGTGGTGCGCGGCCTCGGCGAGCGGGCCGGCGGGCGGGGGCGGCGGCGGCGGCGGCGACGGCGCGCTCCTGCCCCCGCTCGCTCCCGCTCCTCCCGCTCCTCCCGCTTCTCCCGCCTCTGCCGGCGTCGGCTCCCGCTCCCGCTGCAGCGCGTCGTCCAGCGCCTGGTGCCCCAGCTGCCGCAGCAGCGACCCGTACAGAAACAGCGCCATGGCCTGCTCTTTCGCCGCGCCCCGCAGAGCGATGAAGCGCGCAGCGCGGCCGCCGAGCGGGCTTGTCCATTCTGTCTCGAACGGGCGGCGCGGCGCTGACGTGGACGCTGCCGCGCTCGCCCCTGACGCTCCTCCCCCCATGGCCGCGGCGCCCGCCGTCGACGCCGGCCGCTCGCCGCCGCCGCCGCCGCCGCCGTCGTCCGCCGACGCCAGCACCCCGCCCGCGCGCTCGACGACGAGGTCGAGGGAGGATAGGTAGAGCGACAGCGCGCGGCGGGCGGTCTCAGTCGGCGGCGGGACGGCGGCCGTGCCGGCGCGCACGCAGGCGGTGCTGCGCTGCTGGGCGACGTCGCGGACGCCCGCGAGGGTGAGCTGATCGCCGTCGGGCCGGAGCATGGCGTCGAGGGTGACGTCGCGCGTGCGGAGCTGCGTCCACGGGTCGTCAAAGATCAAGAGGGGGCGCAGCGGCGGCGGCGGGGGCGCGGGCCCGCCGCCATCCGCACCGCCGTTGCCGTCAGCGGGCGGCGGCGGCGGCGGCATGGTCGTCGCGAACGGCGGCGGCGGCGCGAGCGATCAGGCTCGAGGTTGCGCGAGGCACACGCGCACGCGAGGTTTGCGCCGCACACGCGCACGTGAGATTTGGAACGAACACGCGCACGCGCGCAGACCGATTTGATCGAGGCGGTGAGGGAACGCGTTGACGACTCTTTCTCTCGTCGGTTGCGGAGGGGTGCTTCAGTGGGTCGCTTTGCGCGTGCGCGTGTGTCTCGATCAAAGGTCTCGTGTCGTGTCGTGTCGTGTCGTTCAAGTGCGTGGAAGTGGTCTAATTTTGCAAGGAATTCAGAGTGGATGCGCCAAAAGGTCTCGAATCGCGAAATCAAATCGAGGGCGGTGCCGGCGCTCGGGCGAGGTGCGCCTTTTTTGTCTCGGAGCGGTTGGTCAATCGAGCCGGCAGCCCCCCGGCTAGAGAGAAATCAAACGCCGTACAAAGTCGATAGTGTACATGACAAAGCCCCCGTCATCGCCATCACCGACCCTCACGTCCACCCGACCGCCTCGAACAGCGGCCGCACCGCCGCCACGCGCCGCGCGACGGCCGCCGTCGCCAGCGCAAACAGCGCGTCGAAGACGATCCACTTTAGCCAGGGGTCGAACTCCTCGCCCGCCCAGTCAATGAGCCGGGCGATCCATGAGCGCGCGCGGTCGAGGGCGGCCCGCGCCAGGCGCGCGAGGGCGGCGTAGGGCAGGGAGGTCGTCGGGCGGCCGGCCGCGGCTGGCGGATCGGCGTCGGCGGCGCTCGCGGGGGCGTCAGCGGGCCGGGCGTCGCCGCTGCCGCCGTCTCCGCCGCCTTGGTCACTTTCCAACCCGCGCGAGAGTCGCCCGGCCGTCGCCGCCGCGTCCAGGTGCTCCATAGCGAGGGTGGCGGTCGCCATCCCCCGATTGGTGGAGGCCGCGATTGGGGATTGCCGCCTACAGCTGCTGGAAGCGGTCTCTGACCGTGTCCGATCAATCGCGCGCGCGGAAGGAGCCCAGAGAGCGAGCGGCAATCGACAAGACTCGTGCTTGATATGAATTCAGTGCTGGATCGGTTCAACTGGGACGCACGTCCAATCTTGAGGGCGAGAGAGTGAGCGATCGGTCGCGCGCAATTCGAGACAAAAGTCCCGACGCGACGGCGCGAGCTGGGTCGCCGCCGCGTGACCGGGTCTCTTCGTGCGCTCTATAGAAAGCCCCCCCCTCCCCCTTCCCGACCATCCCCCCACACGCGTAACTCTAGGGTCATTCACTCACCGCCAGCAAGCCCGCCGCGTTAGCTGCAGCCGGCTCCACCACACCCCTCAAATGCTCGAAATCAGTTACGACCAGTTCGCACGTGGCGCCGCGCGCCTGGCCGAGCGCCTCGCGCGGCTGCAGCAGTCGGATTCGGACGACGACCCGGGTTCTTCCCTGCGACGCGTGAAAGCGAAAGGCGGAGAAGAAGCGCCGCAGCCCCAACCGCCGCCGCCGCCGACGACGACACAGACGCAGCCTGCGCCCGCGCCAGCGCCGCCCCTCTTGCGCTGTCGGTGGCGGTGGGTCGAGCGCCGCGCGCCCGTCACGGCAGAGCCGGTCGGCGTGCTCGAGCTCGAGCGCTGGATGCCCGCGCGCGAGGCGGAGCGCCCGCCGACCGCCGCCAGCGCGGACGACACAGAAGAAGAAGCGGGAGAAGAAGAAGGAGGAGAAAAGGGCGAGTTCGGCGCGGCGAGCGAGGACGAGGCAGCCGTCGTCCCCGGTTGCCGCCGCGCGAACGGCGCTGCCAGAGCCGACGCCAACGCTTGCGCCGACGCCGATGCAAAGCACTGTTGGCACCGCTACCTTTTCCACGTGGCCTACAGCCGCACGTACCGAGCCCCCGTGCTGTGCTTCGCCGCGACGCGCGCGGACGGCTCGCCCGTCGAGCCCGAGCAGGTGCGGCGCGACCTGTCGCCGTGGCTCCAGCAGGAGGGGCCCGCGCCGCCGCCGCCGCCGCCGAAAACGGACACAGAGCGAGGCGGCGGCGGCGGCGGCGGCGGCGGCGGCGGCGGCGGCGGCGACAACAGCGCGCCTTCCTCCTCCTCCTCCTCCTCGTGGGCGTTTTATCTGTCGCGCGGCGAGCACCCGGGCGGCCTGCCCGGCGCGCCCGCCCAAGTCTCCTTCCTGCACCCGTGCCGCACGGCCGAGCGCATGGCCCTGATGATGCAGGCGGCGGCCGCCAAGGGCGGGCAGGGGCGAGACGGGGCGGCGGCCGCTTGCGAGAACGGCGGCGTCGTCGCCGTCGCCGGCGGCAGCGGCGGCGATGCCGACGCCGGCGCCGAAGCGGCGAGCCGCTACCTTGCCGCCTGGCTCTCCGCCGTGGCGCCGGCCGTGGGCCTGCCGCGCCCGCCCCAGCCCGAGGAGACGACGAGATAGAGCCGCAGGTTTGTTCCGCGAAACTAAGTAACAACGAGAATAAAATGGATCATTCCTTCTTTCCATCGAGAAACGAAAAAACAGGCCAACGCCGCCGCCACGCCTTCCTCCCCCCCTTCTTTCCAGCGCGGGCAGCACTCCGCCCCCCCACCCCACTTCCTACCTCCGCGGCGTCGCGGGCGCCTTCGGCCACTCCGCCGTCCTCCCCTCCCGAAACAGCGCCGTGTACGCGCGGAACGCCGCCTCGTGCCCGGGCAGCGGGTTGCTGTCGTCGTCGTACCCCTCGCGCTCGCAGCTCCAAGAGCAGCGGGCGCACTTTGCATCCCAATCTTCTCCCAGCCACCAGGGCGAGCCGCAGCGGAGGCAGGGCATGCGCGGCCAATAGACGGCGGGCAGGGGCTTGCCGGGCAGGACGCGGCGGGCGCCCGGGCGCGCGAGCTTGCCGGCGGGCGGGTCCCACACGCCGCCAGAGGCCGGCGCGTCGGCGTGTTCGGCGGCGTCTTCGGCCTGGGCCTCGTCCTTTTTGGCGGCGCGAGGGGCGGCGGCGGCGGCGGCCCGGGGGCGCAGGCGCGCGGCGTCGGCGGGGGCCAGGCCCTCGGCAAGCGCCTCGCGCGCGCGCGCGAGCACCGACACGGCGGCGGCCTCGGCCGCCCCCCTGGCGGCGGCGGCGGCGGCGCTCCCGCGGCCCGAGCCGCCGCCCCCGGCGGCGGCAGCGGCAGCGGCAGCGGCGGCGGCGGCGGCGGCCTCGGCGGCGCTCGGCGGCTTGACGGCGGCCACTGCCTTCGTTCCGACGTACACGTGCGCGGCCGGCAGCGCCTTGACGCCCAGGGCCGCCGCCAGCACCTGGTTGGCGTGCCCGTGCGACACGTCGGCCAGCGCCACGAAGGCGTTGCCCGCGGAGGCGCACCCCAGGCGGGCCGCGCCAGAGACCACGGCGCGCGCGGCGGCCGCCGCCAGCGCCGCGCCCGCGTCGCCGCCGGGCGTGCTGGCGCCGCCGCCGCTGAACCAGACAACCAGCATCGGCTTGTCGCCCGCCTCCTTGCACATGGCCAGCAGGCGCTCGAGGTCGCCCGCGCCCTGCTCGAGGCTCAGGACGTTGTCGGCGACGCGCCCCGGGCCGAGCGGCCGCAGGGTGCGGCCGAAGCGGCCGCCGTTGCCGCCGCTGTCGCCGCCCGCGCCGCCGCCGGAGGGCACCGGGCCCGCGCCCCCGCCGAGCTCGTCCAGCGCCTGTGCCGCCCGCTCCGCCGCGCCCTCCCCCGCGATCGCCTCCACCGGGTGCAGGGCCGGAGCCACGTGCACCGTCACCACGGGCCACTTGGCCCCGCCCCCCACCTTTGGTACAGGGTATGGCGTGGCGCCGCCGCCGCGGCGGCTCTGCGCGCGCGTCATCACTTTTTCGAGCGCAAACACCTCGTTCAGCGGGAAAGGCCTGCTGTGGGCGGACACGTCGACGCGCAGGAACAGGGCGCCGGGGCGGAGGGCGGCCTCCCGGGCGAGGCGGAGGGAGGCGGCCTGGCTGGCGGTGGCCCAGGGGGCGAGCCACTCGATGACGGCGATGGGCTGGGGGGGACGGGCGGGGGGCGGCGCGCCGGCCGAGCCGCCGCCGCCGCCGCTCGCCGCCGCCGCCGCCGCCGCCGCCGCCGCCGCCGCCGCCATTGCAGCGTGCCGCTCGGCAAACGCGTCGAGCAGCGCCTGCGCCTCGGACGCGCCCTCGGTCACGTCGACGACGTCTCCCGGGGTCCACGACAGGGCCGAGAGGGCGTCGTCGTACTCCTCGCTGGCTTGCTGCTGCTCCTCATTGTCGGCGTCGTCGTCGTCGTCGACGTTTCCGTTGCCGTCCTCGGCGCCGGCCCCGTTGCCAACGACGCACCTCCCCTCGGCGTCGTGCTCGTGATGGTGGTGGTGGTGGTGGTGGTGGCGGTGGTGGCCATCCCCCTCGTCGATTTCGTCCTCGTCCTCGTCGCTCCCGGCGTCCATGATGTCGCCGATGTCCGGCCACGGCAGGAACGGGTCCTCGCCGCCCAGCACGCGCGCCGACGCCCGCGCCGCCGCCCGCGCCGAGACGCTGTCGCCGCCGGCCGCGGCCTCCTCGACCGCCGCCTCGCGCGCCGCGCGCTCCCCCTCGGTCACCAGGCACGCGTCCAGGGACTCGCGCAGGGCGTCCTTGTCCAGCCGCGCGCCGATGAACACGAGCTCCTGGCGCCGGTCACCGACGCCGCCGGGCAAAAAGTCGCGCTCGATCGCAGCCACGCGCTCGGGCTCACTGGGCCACGCCGATCGGGGCAGCACGTCAAACCAGGGGCCGCCCGTGCCGAGGCGCAGGAACCTGCCCGCCTGGCTCCACTCGGCGCAGTGGTCGTCGCGCCCTGCGATCCAGGCGAACCCCTTGGAGCGCATGACGTCGCCGTAGCGCGCGCGGAGGGCGGCCAGGCGCGCGGCGGCGTCGGCGTCCGGTGGGATGGCGTTGGCGGCGGCGGCGCGAGAGGCGGCGGCGGCGGCGGCGGCGGCGGCGGCGGCGGCGTTGGCGTTGGCGTCAGCGGCGGAAGCGGAACCGGCGGCCAGGGAGGAAGAGGGTCCCGCAGCGGCGGGCGACGACGCCGCGGCCGCCTCTACCGCCGCCGCCGCGGCCGCCTTTGCGGCGGCGCGGGCGGCGGCCAGGGCGGCGCTGGCGCTGCTGCTGTCGGTTGTCGTTGTCGTCGTCGACGCGGCGGCGGCCTTTCCCGCCGCCGCCGCGAGCGCGTCGGCCGCCCGCCGCAGCTCGTCCCAGCAGCCCCCCCCGCCGCCGCCCTCCTCCCCCCCGCCGCCCTCCCCCTCGCCATCATGCTCAATCAAGGCCTCGGACCAGTCCGGCTGCTGCAGCACAAAGTGCCGCGTCAGCCAATCGTGCAGCCTCAGAGGGTGGAAGGGGCGGCGCGCGCGGTACACGAGGCTGCCGATCCCGTATTCCTCGGTCTCGGGCACGTGCGGCGCCGCGCCCGGCTGCAGGTCGGCCAGCCACCCGGCGGCCCGCGCGGCGCGCTCGAACGAGAAGAGCCCCGTGGCGACCACGGAGGACAGCGGGGCGCGGCCGTGCGTGGCGTCGACGAGCGCCGCGCGGCGGTTGAGCGCGCGCAGCGCCGCGCGCAGCGAGCACAGCTCGGCGGCGTCGGGCACAAGGTCCGCTTTGTTGAGCACCAGGACGTCGGCGAACTCGATCTGGTCGAGCAGGAGGTCGCTGACGTGGCGCTCGCCCTCGGCGCCGTCGTCGTCGTCGTGGGGGGCGTGCGGGTGGTGCTGCTGTCGGCCCTCGTTCTTGGCGCCGCCGCTCGCGCCGTCGGCGGCGCTCCTTCCGCGTCCGTGTCTGTTTGCGCCGCCGCCGCCGCCGCCGCCGCCGCCGCCGCCGCCGCCGCCGCCGCCGCCGTAGCCGCCGCCGTCGCCGTCGCGCTGCCGCATCGTCTGCAGGGACGCGAGGTTCTCGCGCAGCTGCGCCGCGTCCACCACGGTGACGCACGTGTCGAGGCGCGCGACGTCCCGCAAGGCGCGGGGGATCAGAGCAGAGTCACCCTTTCTGCCGCCGCCGTTGCCGTTGCCGTTGCCGCCGCCGTTGCCGTTGCCGTTGCCGCCGCCGTTGCCGTTGCCGTTGCCGTCGCCGTTGCCGTTGCCGATGCTGTTGTTGCCGCCGGCGCCCGCTGCTGCTGCTGCCGCCGCGCCTCCTCCTCCGCCGCCCACCGCGCCCCCGCCTTGCTCGATGGCCATCGTGAACGCCTCGGCCACCTGCATCGGCTCGCTGACTCCCGTCGACTCGATGACCAGGTAGTCGAACCGTCCCGCGGCCGCCAGCGACGCCACCTCCTGCAGCAGGTCGTCGCGCAGCGTGCAGCAGATGCACCCGTTGTGCAGCTGTACCAGCCGCTGGGGCTGTTGGGCCGCCGCCGCCGCCGCCGCCGCCGCCGCCGCCGCTGCGCTGCCCGACGCGCGCCCGCCGCCCCCGCCGCCGCCGGTACCGCCCGCGCCGCCGTTGGCCCCGGTGGGCACCCCCGCGGCGCCGCACACGAGCGCCGCGTCAATGTTGAGCTCGGCCATGTCGTTGACGATCACGGCGCACCGCATGGCCGGGTCGCGCTCGCGCAGGATGTGGCGCAGCAGGGAGGTCTTGCCGGCGCCGAGGAAGCCCGAGAGCAGCGTGACGGGCAGCCGGCGGTCGGCGGCGGCGGCGGCGGCGCTCGCGCTCGTCGCCGGCGGCGCCGTTGCTGGCACCGGCGGCGGTGGGTCCGCCATGTTTCTTCGGTGTATGTGTGTGGAGGCGCGGACGCGCGCGCGCGGGGTGCGTGGCTGTCTAGTTGTCGCGCGGATCGAGGGCTCGTGTGATGCTGCTGTGCGGGCGAGGCGAAAGGAGAGGGAGGGAGGGAGAAGCAGAGAGGCGGCGCAGAGTGGTGATCCAGGAAACTTGCGCGGTCGCGGAAGAACGAGGGCGACGCGACCAATGTCGGTTGACGAGATAGAGAGCGGGCGATGTGAAAAGCACACACACACACGTCATATGCGCGGACGTCCGCGGAACGAGCGCGCAAAACAACCACACAAAGCGCGCGGGCCGCGACGTTCCGCCGAAGCGGCGGCATCGGCGTCAAGCGTCGGACGTCTTTGGACCCGGCGGCGGCGGCCGAACCTGCTTTGCTCCCGCCCTCCCTCTCACGACGACCCGTCACAACGTTGTTCACATTGACCTTCTCGCTCACCACTCCACTCCCAATCTCTCGAACGCAAGAGGGAGAAGAGCGCCGGTCGAGCGATTTCGTCCTCGCTGGACACTCTTCCTCCCTTCTCTCTCTCAAACGCGGCCTTGTCTTTCTAGAGCTCTCTCTGTCACCCTCAAGGCAGGGCGAGTCGCGCAGACACGATGGCCCCGCCCTCGCTCTTGCGGTCGTGCGGCGCCTCGGCCGGTGAGTCCGCGTGTTGCTGCTCGACCCAAGGGGGGGATCGATCCGCGTCCGAGGCGAGAGGCGCACGCTTCCCATCCGCCGCTCACGCCCGACCCCACACTCACCGACGCCACATCCCAACCAACAGCGACCACGAGCGCGCGCGCCGCGTCGACCCCGCTCGGCGCCGGCATTGGCCGCCTCGGCCTCCGCCGCCCCGTCGCCGCCGCCCCCGCCCGGCGCCCGCTGGCGCCCCCTCCGCGGGCCGTGCAGCGGACGCCCCCGCCCTCCTCCTCCTCCTCCGGCTCGCTCCCCGAGCTCGAGATCGAGGGCGTCCGCCGCGACTACTGCAACGAGTTCGAGTGCACGTCCAGCCCCGCCGTGGAGCAGGCCGTGCGCCAGCTCGCGCGCGACGTCGGCGCCCGCCGCTGGACCGCGCGCCTGTTCCAGCCCGACGTCAAGTTTTCGGACGGCGCGCGGCGCTTCACGGGCGGCGGCTTGCACGGCGCGCGCGCCTTTTGGCCAGAGTTTGCGCTCAAGGGGGCCAAGGCGGTGAGTTGTTTGGTGGTCAGCCCTTGTCCCTCCTCGTTCTTGTTGGCTGAAGCGCGTACAGGGGGACGCCCGGCTCTCTTGCTGCTCCCCGCCCCTCGCTCGCTGACCCTTCTCTCTCCTCTCTTTCTCACCGCCGCGCGCCCCTCGCCGCCGTTCCAACCTCTCCGAAACGCCGCCGCCGAACGAAAAACACACCGCTTCATCCCCAACCGCAGACCGTCACCCGGATCCGCATGGTCGACAAGGGCACCGCCGAGATCTCCTGGACCGTGAAAGGCGACCTCTTCGTCTTTTCCGGCGTCTCGGCCGACGTGGTCTCGACCTTCTCGCTCAACCTGCTGACAGGCCGGGTGACCCAGCACACCGAGGCCTGGCAGGCCTCTCCGGGCGTCGGCGCCGCGGCCGCCGCCGCCATCGCCGCCTCGCGCGCCGCCTGGGCCGCGCGCGAGGCGTCCCTGGACGCGGGCGAGGGCCTGGGGCGGGCGGCGGACGCGCTGTCGGCGCTGGCGTCGATGGACGGGGACGAGGGCGCGGATGGCGGCGGCGGCGACCCCAACGACCCGATGAAGTTCTTCCAGGGGCAGACCGACCGGCAGGCCTTCAACAGCGACGCCCTCGCGCTTGCCACGGGCCTGGCGGTGCTGTGGCTGGTGTACAAGGGGTTCGAGGCGACGGCCAGGCTGTGAAACACCATTTTTTTTCGTCTTGGGAGTTGAGGAGCGGGGGGTTTGGTTTGGTTGCGCTTTGCTCTTGTCGCGTTTTTGGCCAAAAAGCGGCCTCGTGTTTGTTTTTTCTGGGCGTTCTGCTCTCTCTTCAGTTGTTGGACTTCGATTTTGCAACCCCTCAATTCATTTGTGCTTCTTGCAAGGAGCCGACGCTCGCAGGTCGGCCGGATCTTGATGCTTTACGCTAAATCGGAGCGGCTCGAATCTGAGCGAGAGACGGCGGCAAAAACAACAAACAGCGACAACCAAAACACAAAACCAACGATCCGAATCTCACTGCGCAAGCACCTGCGCCAGATCCGGGTGGCCCGCCGCCGCCCGCGCGCGGTCCCAAACCAGGTCGGCCGGGCTGCCCGCGGGCGCCACGATCGCCGCCAGCGCCGCCGGCGCGCGCGCGGGCACGGCCGGCGCCACGTTGCCCAGCGCGGGGATCGGCGCCCCGCCCGCGCGCGCCACCGCCGCCGCCGCCGCGGCCGCCGCGCGCTGCAAGAGCGGCAGGATCCACTCGCACACCAGCACCAGGAAGATGGCGTCGGCCGCCCCGCACTCGACGCAGTCGGGCGGCAGCGGGCGCTCCTGCCACAGGCGCACGCCGCCCGCCGTGCGCGGGTCGTGGCGCACGGGGTGATAGACCCCCGCCCACAGCGCGAGCTGCCTCAGCGACGCCGGGTGCGGCGGCGCGGCCGGCGGCGCCGCCGAGGACGACGACGCCCCGCCGCCCGACGCCGCGGCGTGGCGCCGCAGCTGCACCTCAAGCGCGCGCATCTGCTGCACGTCCAGGACGCACCGCGGCCGGAGCGGAGGGGAGCCGCCGCCGCCGCTGCCCGCGGCGAGGGCGGCGTCCGCCTGCATCAGCCACTCGCGCGAGCCGCACAGCACCGTCGCGGTGCAGTCGTCCTCGAGCGCCGGCCGCACGGCGGCGACGGCGGCGGCCAGGTGGCGGCGCGAGGCGGAGACGTCCAGCAAGTATACAGTAGCGGGCATGGCCGGCGCGCCGCCGCCCGCGGGCGCGTGCGGGCAGAAGACGCACATGATCTGGGCGCGGCCCTTCCAGCAGGGCACAAAGGCGGAGAAGAGGGGGACAATGGCGAGGTGCTGCTGCAGCTCGAGCATGGCGCGCGCGTCGGCCGCCGGGCCCGTCGCCGGCGAGGAGGAGGAGGACGGCCAGCCGCCGCCGCCGGCGTCGGCCGCGTCGGGACGCGAGACGAGGCGGACCGCCGCCTCAGCGCGCGCCATGGGCTCGAACGACGGGGACGGCCAGCCCTGGGGCGCGTCCCACGCGCGGGTGGAGGAGGGGGGGTGCGGCGCGCCGGAGGAGGAGGGGGCGGGCGCGGCGGACGACGAGGGCGCGCCGCCGCCGCCCCCGCTGCTGTTGGTGTTGTTGGTGCGGGCGCCCGAGCCGCCGCCGCCGCCGCCGCCAGTGCCGTTGCCCTGGCGGCCGCCGCCGCTGCCGGCCGCGCCCGCGCCGGACAGGCCGCGCAGGCGCGCCAGCGTCTCCAACTGCTGCGCGCTCTCCTCGTCGAGGTCGTCGTCGTCGTCGCCGCCCTCGTCGCCGTCGTCGTCGTCGTCGTTGTTGCCCTCCTCCTCCTCGGCCCCGCTCTCGATCCCGCAGGGACCCTCGGCCCCCTCCTCCTCGTCGTCGTCCTCGTCCTCGTCCCCCTCGTCCTCCTCGTCCGCCTCCGCCTGCAACGCCGCCCTCACACCGCCGGCAGACCCCGCGTACACGCTCGCAGGACCCGCGCCGCCGGCGCTGCCGATGCCGCCGCCGGCGCTGCCGACGCCGCCGGCGCTGCCGCTGGCGACGCCCCCGCCCCCGCCCGCGGACGCGGAGGAGACGCGCTGCTGCCCGCCGCGCGCGACCAGCGCAGCCAGCCGCCGCAGGTTTAGCTGCACGCACACGCCCTCCTCGGCGCGGCCGTCGGATATCCAGTCGGGCCCGAGCCGCACGAGCTGCAGCGCCCCGCCCGTGCCCGCCACCGCCCGGCCGTAGTAGGCCGGCTGTCCGGCGCCGCCCTTGAGCGCGGGGCCGCCGGCGCTGAGGCCCGCCTCCTCGGCGGCGCTGGTGGCGACGCGGAAGCGCAGCGGCGACAGGCCGGGCGGCGGCGGCGTGGCGGCGGCGGCGCCTGCGCGCCCGGCGAACGCAATCGCAGGGACGCACGCGCCCAGGAGCTCGCGCACGAGGGGCGCGCCCTCGGACGCGGCGGCGCCCGAGCCGCCCCTGCCCGAGCCGCCGCCGCCGGCCGAGGACTTGCCGCCACGCCGCCCCGCCCAAGCGCTGACGGCGCGGAGGGCGATCTCCCGCCGGTCGCCGCGCGGCTCGCCCGCGGGCCACGCGCCCTCGAGCATCTCGCCGAACCACGTCGCCAGGCCGTCCACCGCGTTGCGGGATCCCGACTTGGCCGGCGCGCCCGGGCCGCCGAACAGCGCCGTGAGGCGCAGGCCCACGCAGCGGGCGCCGCCGCCGGCCACGGGCAAAGGGTCGAGCACTAAAAATCCAGTAAGCTCGTGCTCCTCCACCAGGGCGGACAGCGAGGCGTAGGGCTTGGCCTCAAAGTCGTAGAGGCGCTGGCGGCGCCACGCGTCGCGCAGCTCCATGCCGACGGCCGCCATGATGACGCGCGCTACCACCTCACCGCCCGCGCGCGTGGCAAAGGCCGCGGCGGGGAGCGCGCGCGCCGAGCCGCCGCCACCGCCGCCGACGCCGCCGCCCGGCCCGCCGTCGTCCAGCGCCGCCCCGTGCCCGCCCGGGATGGGCGGCGTCCCGTCGGGCGGGCCCGCGCAGGCCGGCCCCCCACCCTGCGGCATGGCCAGGGCGGCGGAGACGATCAGGCGCGCCAGCACGGCGAGCATATATTGCTCCTTGCCGGCGCGGGGGTCCCACACCCGCTCGAGCGCGGCGGCCAGCGCCTGCCGCGCGGGCGGGCGCGCCGAGACCGCGCCGCGCTGGCGCGAGAGGTCGCTCCACGTGAGGACGGCCGGGACGTGGCCCTCGTCGTCGAGCGCCGGGTCGCCCGGGGGCAGCAGCTGCAGCGGCGCGCCCGTGGGCGCGAGGAGGGCGGCTGGAGAGGCGGAGGGGCCCGCTGCGGCGGCGGCCGGCGGGGAGGACGAGGCCGCGGCGCTGCTGCCGCCGCCGCCGCCCGCGCTCGGCCCGCCGCCGCCCTTGCCCGAAAAGGGAGGGGCCGGGCGCGGCACGGGCGCGCCGTCGTCGAACAGCGCCCACGCCGAGTCGGGCGGCGGGTGCGAGTGGGGGCACGCCTGGCTGGCCGCGCCCGGGCAGCGCCGGTTCAGGCGCCACTGGCGGCACATCGACGCGCCCGGCCGCACGACCGCGCCGCCCGGCGCCGGCCACCATGGCGGGCCGCCCGCCCCCAGGCGCGCGGCCTCGGCCGGCGGCAGCGCCAGCAGCCGCAGGTTGAGCCGGACGGACTCCTGCCCGGCGCCGCCGCCGCCGGAGATAAGCGACTCGTCGGGGGAAAGCTCGAAGCGCGCGTCCGCGCGCAGAACGTCGGGGCAGAGCAGCCCTTTCGCCTTGCGCGTGGGGATCGGCGGCCAGTGCCGGCGGCCGAGCGCGACGGCGACGGCCGAGCCCACGTCGGACATCTTTGTGCGCGAATCGGCGAGCCGCCCTGCCTGCCGGGCGACGAGCAAGAGGGCGGCGAAGCGGCGCGCCTCGTGGGCGACGGCCTCGGGGCTGTCGGCGGCCGAGGCGGGCTGGGGCGGCCAAACGCGGTGGATGAGGGCCGACGCGTCGGCGAGCGAGAGGAGCTCGCTCGCCATTTTGCTGTTTGGCTTTTTCGAGGAGACGGGCGGGGGCGGAAAGAAGAGCCTCCGTCGCGGTCGCCAGCCGCAACAGCGAGACGACCGGGGCGGACGGCGCAGCGGAGCGGGCGCGCGATCGATCGACCGGCCGACGGCGGCAAATGGGCGCGCGGCCGCCGGCGACGCCGGGCGATCGCCCGCCGCTCCTGCGCGCTCGCCCCTTTGTGACAGCGACAAGCGCGCGCCCACCGGCCGGCGTGTTTTTGTGTGTGGGAGGCTGCGGAGGGAGAGGAAGTCTTGTGTAAGTGTTTCGTCGAGCAATTGCTGTGGGTGGCGCTTGATGTGGGTGGCGGGCGTGCGGTTGCGTGTGTGTGCGCGCGCGCGTACGGCGGGCGGGGTTAATTAGTTGGCGCGCGCGTTTTGGTGCTGTCCGCCCACGGGTGTCGCTCCTCGACTCTCCTCCTCTCTCCTGTTCTAGGTGCCCCTCCTCCCCCTCTCCTCCTCCCCCTCATAGTTTCCCCTTTCCGCTGCGATTCCTCTTCCTCTCTTTTTCTCTCTTGGCGGTGCGAAGGGTGGTCGGCGAGCGGAGACCTCCGCAGCCCCTTCCTTGCGTCGCGCCATGATATGCGCGGCGGGCTAGAAGTTCTAGTTTAGAAGTCTTTGTTCTCGCCACACGAGGAGGGAGGACCTCATTGATTCCGCCTGGGTCCCACGAATCACCCGCGCGGGTCACGTCGTCGCCCTCCCGAGCTCAGCATCATGTCGACCTCTCCGGCGGCCGCGCAGCAGGTGCGTCGATTGTCGGTCAAGAGCTCAGGCGCAACGACAAACAACCCCCGAATCTCTTCACACATTTGCTCACGCATCCGCCCTCTCCTCCACAACCAAAACGTCAAAAGCAGGCGCCCCGCGGCGGCGACGTCGACGACCAGCAGCAGCAGCAGCAGCCGCAGCAGCAGCCGCAGCAGCCGCAGCAGCCCCGCCCGGTGATGGCGTGGGCGCGCGTCGTCTCGCGCGACGCCGCCCCGCCGTTGCTTCCCGGGGCGCTCGTCGGCGACGCTGACGCAGCCGTTTCGGATCCAACCGCAGCACCGGCAGCGGCAGCGGACAGCGCCCCGCCCTCGCCCTCGCCCTCGGGCGCCTACCCCCCGCTCGCCGCCACGCCAGCACCCGCCGCGCCAGACGCCCCAGCGGCAACACCGGCCGGCGACGAGGACGGCAACGGCGAGGACGAGGACGCCGCCACCCCTTCCCCCGCCACTGCTGCCAACGCCGGCGCCGACGACGACTCTGGCCCGGACGACATGACGTGCGCCATCTGCCTCGAGCAAATCGCGCCCGCCGACCTGGCCGTCGTCAAGACGTGCCGCCACGAGTTCTGCTGCCAGTGCATCCTCGCCTGGGTCGACTCGGCGCCCGAGGCCGCGCCGCGCGGCGCCGCCGCGCAGGCCGCGCGCGAGTCGTGCCCCTGCTGCAAGGCGCGGTTCTCTTACCTGTACACGCACCGCCTGCTCGACGGATCGCTGAGCGACTACCCCGTCGAGGAGTCGGTCACCCTCCTCCTGCGCTCGTCGTGGTTCCGCGCGCACGCGCGCGAGGAGGCCGCGCGCCTGGCGCAGCACGCGGCCGCCTCGACCCGCGCCGGCCGGCGCGCGGGCGCGTCGGCAGCGGCGGCGGCCGGCCCGTCCTCGTCCTCCTCCGGCTTCCCCGACTGGGCGGACGAGTACGAGGCCTACCTGGACGCGCAGCTCGAGGACGACGAGGAGCTCGAGGGGCACTACCTCTCGGGCCCCGGCGCGGGGCCCAACGCGGCGGCGGCGCGGCGCGCGGCCGAGGCGGCGGGCGGCGCGGGGCTGGGGCTGGGCGCCGCGGGCATGCTGCTGGGCAACCGGCGCTGGGGCGAGGGTGGCGTGGTGCGCGCGGGGCGCATGTACGCGCGCCCGCGCCCTCCGCCCGTGCCTTCGCGCAAGGGCGGCGGCGGCGGCAGCAAGGCCGCGGCGGCGGCGGCGGCGGCGAGCGCGGCGGCTGCCGCCGCCGCAGAGTCCGAAGCGCCCGGCCGGCGGGCCAAGCGCGCGGCCAAGCGCGCGGCGGTCGCCGGGGGTGGCACGTCGGCCCTGGACGCGGCGCGCGGCTTCTCGCCACCCTGCCCCGCGGTTGCCGCCGCTGCCTCTGCCTCTGCCTCTGCCGCTGCCGATAGGCCGTCGTCGTCGTCTCCGGCGCCCGAGGCCGGGGCGGCGTGCTGAGGCGCCCTCTCTCTCTCTCCCTCGTCCTCGATGTGCCACGAGGGGTGCGCACGTGCTTGCACTCGCACGCACAAACACACACACGTGTTGTACAAAATTGTCCCCCCCCAACCAGAAAAACACAACCGCGCCCGCGCCCCCCCCCTTGCAATTTTGTTCGCCGCAGCCCCCCGTTTCGTTCTTTTTTCACACCACGCACGAGCTCCGCCGCCGCGCGCCGCTCTCCTCTGTACCCACATCCTTTTGCCGCTCGCGCCGGCCCCCCCAAGCCCCAAGACGCCGCCTCGAGGACCACTTGCGAGGCGCCCTTTTTTCCTCCTTCCGCCCCCCGCTTTGTTCCGCCGATGATATGGAAAGGGAGAAAGTTTCGCGTTTCCACCCTCGGCGTCGCCGCCGCCTTTGTTTCCTCTTGCCTATTGCGTGTGCGTCCCCCACACGCCTCCATACATCTAGCTGCCATCTTTGCACCCAGACGCATTATGAAAACGGAAGACGATCCTTGTGAAAAAAGGAAAGACGCTTGAACGAAATTGCATTCGATTGGGGCCCGCGAGACGACCGCAGGGACGGCGACCGGCGGCCGGCGGCCAGCGGCCGGCGAACAACGCACAAAGAGGGGGGCGCGCGCGCCTTGCCTCTCTGCTTCACATTCTTTCTCGCATCCCACTTTTTTGGAAACGTACGCAACCGCTCGGCCCAAATATCGACGGCGTCCCCTCGTCGCACACCCTCAGCCTCCGCCGACGCGCGCATCGGAACGCATCGCGATTCACCTGTCAATCGAGAGCTGCTGGAAACGAGAAAAAAAACTCAACAACACCCCGAAATCGCCACGATGAGCCTCAAGGAGCTGCGCACGCTCGCTCCGTTCTTCTGGGACTCCAAGGCCTCCAAGCACCCGGTCGGTGCCAAGGGCCGGCGAGACTTTGAGGAGGTGAGGCGGCCAATATGGGGGCGTTTGAAAGTTGCTGCTGATCGGCCGCCGAAGATGCGCGCCGCCGCCGCCGCCGCTCGGCGGCCGCTACGAGACAGCTGCCCCCCCTTTCAAAACTCAAAATCGCGAGAAACACGCCCCCGTCTTCTTGGCCCGATGCGCTCCATCCCTGGATCTCTGATCGTCTCCACACCACAAAACGACAGGTCGACCGCCTCTTCCAGGGCCGCACGCCCGTGCAGAGGGTCGAGGACGCCAATGCGGCCGCGGCCGCTGCGCGCACCGCCGCCGCCGCGGGCGGCGGCGGCGCTGGCGGCGGCGGCGTCGACGCCGGAAGCAACCGCGGCGGCACCGGCAGCAACAACAAGGACGACAACAAGGAGAACGCGCCCCCGGGCGCGAGCGTCGGCGCGGGCCTCTTGGCCCCGCCCCAGAAGCGCCGCCGCGCCGCGTCCGAAGCCGGCCGCAAGGAAAAGACAGAGCTGGCCGCCGCCGCCGCCGCCGCCGCCGCCGATGCCGCCGCCACCGCCGCCGCCGCCGCCGCTGCCCCCGCGGTCGCGCCGAGCCCCTCGGCCGCGGCCCCCTCTCCCGCGCCCGCCACCCCCGGCTCCCGCAGCGCCGCCGCCGCCAAGAGCCCGCCGCTCGTGGCGTGCACGCCCGCGGCCTCCCTCAAGGGCGCCCCGCACTCGGGCGCCGGCGCGATGAGCGGCCTGGCGGCGGCGGCGCCGCCGGCGCCGGCGGGAGCGGGCCTGCCGCCGCTGCCCGGTCCGCGCGCGCGCGACGCCCCCTCCTCTGGCGGCGGCGGCAGCGGCATCCCCCCCTCGACCGTCGCCCGCCGCGCCCCGGCGGCCGGCGGCGCCTCGCCCTCGAACGTCGAGGCGCCCGCGACCGTGGTCGCTGCAGCCGCGGGCTCGGGCGCGGGCGGCGCGGCGCCCGAGACCGCCGCGCCCGCCCCCAGGGCCGCCGCCGCCGCCGCGACGCCCGTCACGCCCCCAGACGCCAGCGGGGCGGCGGCCGCGGCAGGCCCGACCCCCGTGCGCCTGTCTCCCATGATGGCCGACGAGTCGCGCGAGCAGCTGCAGGGGCAGCACCGGGTCCGGCAGCAGCTGCTCTCGCCCGCGCAGGCCGCCAAGCCTAAGCGCGTTCGCCTGAGCACCAAGGCGCGGCCCTCCGCCCCCACCCCCGCCGCCGCCGCGACCGCCGCCGCCCCCGCGAGCGCCGCCGTCGCCGCCGCTGTCGCCGCGATCGCCGCAGCCGCCGCGGCCGCTCCTCCCTCGATCGGCGCGGCCCCCGGGTCGTCCTCTGCGCTGCCGGGCGCCGCCGCCTCCGCGCCCCAGGCGCAGCAGCTGCAGCCGCAGCAGGAGCAGCAGCAGCGGCAGCAGCAGGCGCAACGGCAGGAAGCGGAGGCGGCCGCCCCCAGCCCGCCGGCCCCTCCCCGCCGCCGCCGGACCGACACGGCCGCGCCGCGCGCCGCGCGCAAGGCCGCCGCCGCCGCCGCAGCAGCAGCAGCAGCTGCCGCCGCCGAGCAGCCCCCGTTTCTGCCGCGGCCGCCGCAGCCCAACTCGGGCATCCCCCTGCGCCTGCGGATGAAGGCCTCTGCAGTCGCCGCCGCCGCCGCCGCCGCCGCCGTTGCCGCTGCGAGCGCCGCCGACGCCGCGACCGCCTCGGACGCCGACGCCGACGACGCCGGCCGCCTCGACGAGCTTCTCGCCGCGGCCGCCGCCGCCGCCTCCGACGAGGGCGACGCCGCGACCGGCCCTGCCGCCGGCGTCGCTGCCGCCGCCGCCGCCCCGCCCTCGTCGCCGCCGCCGCCGCCGCTGCAGCTGCGGCTGCCGCCCGTGCCGCCGCTGCACGTGCCGCCGCCCATCAGCGACGCCGACGCGTGGCGCCTGGCGCGGGAGACGATGCCCGAGCTGGTCGAGCGCGAGGAGGCGGCGGCGCGCGCGATGCTGGGCCTGGCGCCCAAGTCGTTCAACCCGAAGAAGGCGCGCTGGTGCTGAGGATATGAAGGTGCCGAGGGGCGCGTGCGTGACGGAAGGGATCGAACAGCGGCCGTGTTTATTTTTTCTGGGCGGCGCAAAAAAGCAGCGCAAGCGCGGCGCCGGTCGCTCTTTTTTTGGGCTTGTGTTTCTTGGGGGTGGCGGGGAACTCCCCCGCGTTGTTGAACACATCTTAAAGATCAAGTCCTGCTGTTACAACATGGGTAGTCCCGCCGACCTCTCTGTTTCTCGGAAAAAAAGCGCGGCCAAGAAAGCGGGAAGAGCGCAAGGGCGACAACGCCCCCGCGCCCGCCACACACAAACACAAAACGAAAACGCCCCCCCACCCCCGCCTCCCCGCTCTCACCCGCGGCTCCCGCTCCCGCTGCCCGTCATCATGCCGCTGGTCGCGCGCTGCGCCTGCAGTCCGGACCGCAGCGCGTCTTTCACCTCGCGCAGATCGACGTGGCCGCCGCCGCCGCCGCCGCCGCTCGCGCCGCGGAGCGCCTGCAGCAGCCGCGCGCGCGCCTCTGGCGGCGCCATCGACGCCGGCAGCGGGCCCGCCTCGAGCGCGGCCGCGAGCGCCGCGGCCCCGCTGCCGCCGCCCGCGGAGAGGGCACTCGCGACCAGGGCCAGGGCGAGGGCGGCGTCGCCCAGGAGCGCGACGGTGCCGGCGTCGCGCGGGTCGAGGCCGACCCCTCCTCGGGCGGCGGCGGCCACGGCGGCGGCGCCGCCGGCGCCGAGAGCGGTCGCCGGAAGCGCCGCCGCCGCCGCCGCCGCCGCCGCGTCGGCGCCCGAGCCAAACACCCCCAGGACGCACGCGCCCCCGGCGATGCGCTCGAGGCAGAAGCGCGAGAAGCCGGGGACGACCTCGGCTTGCTGCGGCTGCTGCGGCTGATGGGGGGGCTGCGGCGCTGCCGCCGCCGCGAGCGCCGGCGGGGGCGCGCCGCTGCCGCTGCTGGTCGGGGCCGGCGGGGGCGCGGGCGGCGGCGGGCGCGCGCCGCTCCAGTCGATCAGCAGCCGGTGGAAGACCTGGGATGAGGTGCGAGTGCGTTTGTGTTCGGCGGGGGGGCGTGAGCGAATCTAGAAAAAAAGCGGGGGGGGGGGGGGGGGAAAAAAAAAA
>Ga0209390_10003721_pt1 | contig 24200 bp, 14 predicted proteins | sample BON01_FD_187212 | JGI IMG/M metagenome (GOLD analysis project Ga0209390, IMG submission 187212) | Freshwater microbial communities from Lake Bonney liftoff mats and glacier meltwater in Antarctica - BON-01 (SPAdes) (version 2) | ecosystem: Environmental > Aquatic > Freshwater > Ice > Glacier... | reverse complement strand
ATCGATCGATCTATCTATCTATCTATCTATCTATCTCTATCTCTCTCTCTCTCTATATATATATATATATATATGTATATACATACATATTTATATATTTGTATATATATATATATTTATATATATATATATATATATATATATATATACATATACATCTATCTATATATCTATCTATCTATCTATCGATCGATCTATCTATCTATCTATCTATCTATCTCTATCTCTCTCTCTCTCTATATATATATATATATATATGTATATACATACATATGTACATATGTGTATATATATACATATGTATATATATATATCGAGTAAACCCACGCCAATCTCCTGTGTTTTCAAACAGGGGTAACCCTCGATACTACCGGGCGCTTCCTCGTCCTCGCGTATAATGGGGCCTACCGCCACCGCTCGCACAGCGGCATAAACCGCAAAGTGGCATGAAAGATACGCATGGCGGTGTCATATCGGAGATTGTACTCATCTGCATTCGCCAGCCGTCTCTGGAGATATCAACGAGCTCGCCCGCGTCAAGAAAGATCGCGCCAAGGTGCCGAGCGCTGCCGTCGTGGTGGCGCCGCTGTGCCCATCCACGCGTCGTCCGCAAGCAGGGTTAATCCGAGTCGAGCGGCGGCAGTCATGCAATCAGAAAGACATCCACGGCCAGCCTCACACACCACTCGCCCGAGACACACGGTGCACCAGAGGGGACAAGTACACAATCACAAAGGCCTCACACAACAAACACACGGCGGCAGCGGCGGCGACGGCGGCAGACGTGCAACCCTAGATAGGCGCCAACGAGGCCTTTCCCACAACATCAAGTTAACCCTACACATGATACCGCGCACAAGAATAGACCAACACACGCCGCCGCGCCCAACCGGGGTTGACCAAGAGTTGGCAGAGAAACCTGCACGTCTTAGCCGAGCGGCGGCAGCCCGGGTTAGCCCCGAATCAGACAGACGCCCACGGCCGGCCCCACAAAAACTTCACAGAACCCACAGTGTATCAGAGGGGGAACACACACAATCACAAAGGCCTCACATATGCGGCGGTAACAGCGGCGACAGCGGAGGCGGCTGCGGCGACGGTGGTGGCGACGGGGGCGGGGCGCTGCGGCGGCTGCGGCGGCGACCGGCGGCGATGGTGAGGGTGATGGCGGCGACGGCGGCGGCGACGGGTCACTCAGGGCATTGGAGTGGACAAACACACCATAAAACGTCAACGGGCATACACGATACGCAGGAGTGGCAACGGGCGACGGCGCAGCTAGCTTCATGTGGTTCAGGAAACTTGTAGAGTGTGGGACTGCAGATATCGCCCTTTATGTCCGCCAACTGGCGCCGCTGGGTTAACCCTGATGCTGGGCGTGCTTCAGCAGCCGCTTGCGCAGCAGCTTTTCTTTGTAGTGGCTTGAGCTGCAGCGCACCAATCAAGTCGGCCTCTGCCTCCGCATCTTCGAACTCACAGAGCTCGGCCACGCTCGAGAGCCCCTGCGCCTCGAACCACGCAGCTGCGGCGGGCAGCTTGCCCTGCAGGCCGAGCGCAGCGAGCAGGTCATGCAGACCATTCACGCCTGAGATCGACACCCCAGGCGTATCCACTGGTTGCGTCCGAAACGCCTTGTGCAGGAGGCCCACTGATTGCTGGCCAAAGAAAGCAATGTCGATTTTGCGCATCCTCGGCGGCTCTCGTCCTTCGTCCATGGGCCTTGGTAGGCTCGTTTGTGCCGACGCCGCCAGCTCCTCGTCAATCACGGCACGGTCACTAGTCGGGCCACCACTAACGACTGGATCCACCGCATCATCCCGACGCTGTGGTTGGCGGATTCGCATCGCCGCCGTCGGCTCGGCAGCCGTACCGTCACTGATCGCACCATCAGCCTCAACGGTGGCTGCTTCCACCGCATCATCCCGACGCTTTGGTTCGCCAGTTCGCACCGCAGCCACCAAACCCCCGTCGCCCGCCGCACCGGCACTAGTCGGGCCAGCCTCGACGACTGGATCCACCGCATCACCCCGATGCTTTGGTTCGCTGGTCCGCGCCGCCGACGCCAGCTCGCCAATGCCCGCTGCACTGTCACCGGTCGGACCATCATCAGCCCCGGCAACAACTGCATCCACCGAATCGTCCCGACGCGTTGGTTGGCTTTCCCGCGACGCCGCCGCCGGATCCTCATCGCCCGCCGCACCGTCACCGGTCGGGCCATCATCAGCCTCGGCGGCGGCGGCGTCCACCGCATCGTCCTGATGGACATCGGCGCTGTTTAAAGCCGGTGCCGGCTCGGGCAAGACAGCAGCACCAAAGAGCGTTGCACCGCCCGACGGCGCCAAGACGGCGCGTGCCCAGCCATGCTCTTCGTCGCGTGTCGTAGAGGGCGGCGCGGCCACGGAACCGATGGCGACACCACCCTTAGTCTCATATGGCACCACGCTGGCATCAGGCCATGCCCCGCCAACGGGCACGGAGCCGACTGGCCAGCTCAGGGACAGCAGCATCGCGCAGAAAAGAGCGACAAGGGCCTCGCTCAACAGCCAGCGGCCAGCTGCGAGCCCGCGGCGTGGCGGCTCGTCCGGTGGTGGAGCTTCTGCCACCGTCGCCTCCGCCGCGCTCAGCACAGCCGCAGCAGCAGCAAGCAACACGGCTCTAGCACGCCGACTCTCGGCGTGTAGGCGCACGTGCTGCTGGACGTAGCACGCAGCGCGTGCCTTCCTTTCGGCCGCCGCCTCGAGCGCGATCACCTCGTTCACGAGGTCGAACACGCAGTCTCGGACGGCAGGCACCACCACGTCCTCCGTCGACTCGAACCACATCAGGAAGCGGTGCGCCGGGTCGGGGTCTTCTGCCGGGCTGACTCCTTGCTGCAGCGCGGCCAGATCCGCCGCCGACCGTTCAGACAGAAACGTCCGAGACCACTGCCAAGTCTCCTCTTGCCTGGCGCTGCTCTGTGTCGCCCACCGGCGAAGCTGCTTGCGCAACTCGACGAGATGCTGCGCCTTGAGCGAGCCGGGCAGCACGGCCATGATCGGCAGGTCGGCAGCCAGCGCCTCCTCGTCGCAATTAAACACCTCCGAGAGGAACACCGCCAGCCGCTTCTCCGGTACGGTAGCCAGCACGGCCTCGTAGTCGCGCAGTGATGCGTCGAGTGCCTTCGCCTCGATCGCCAAGTTGAGGCCGCGCTCGACCATTGCTGCCTCTGCGCCGCCCAGGCGCTCGGTCATCTCCGGGCCCCACTTGGCCTTCAGCTCGCTCGGGACGCCCGCAAACGCGTAGTCTTGCCCGTGCAGGTGACGCTGCACAAAGGTCAGCAGCGCAGGCAGCTCGTCGAAGCGCGCGTCGAGCAGCGTGCGCGACTGTTCGGCGAAGCGCTCCACCTCGAGTTCGATGTGAGCGAGCTCGAGCCGCTCGCGGTCCGTGTCCGTAAGCGGAAACATCCTGAGAAGCAGCAACCTAACCGTCGTGCTCGCCTCGGTCACACCCTTGTTGAGCGCGTCCGAGACCACGCTGGCAAGGCCGCGGACTAGGCACTGCAGCTGCTCGTACTCCATCGAGTGGAGCATCATGAAGTAGAGCGTATCAAGCTTTGCGCCGCCCGCCTCGTCGCTGCCGTGCCCCAAAACGCACTCGAGGTCACGCACCAGCCCCGCGGCCTGGCTGGCTGTGCTCATCACCGCGTCCGCTGTAGCGGCGTACGGCAGCGCGGCGTTGAAGCGGCAGAGACGCCGCAGGTGGTCGGGATGCGTCGGATCGGCGATATACATTAGCCGACACAAAAACGTCTCCTCAACCTGAGGCGGGGTGTGGAGCATGGCGTGCGTCAGTCAGCAGTGTGGCGATCGGGCAAGGTTGGCCGCTAGAGCACGCGAGCATTACGGGCGGTGCCTGCTTACGTCTTGCTGCACGGCCGCCATGCAGAAGGACTTGCTGTCGTTGCGCCAGTGGCGCTGCACGATCTTGGCAAACATGCCATACTGGTCAAGGTGGAGCAGGCTCTCCTCGAGCTTCTCGGGGTCGTCGCAGTGCAACGCCACGCGTAGGTCCTCACGCGGCCGGATGTCACCCAGCGCGATGTCGGTGTGGCGCAGCTCGAGTGGCTTGAGGCTGCCGCGCTCCGAGACAGCGACGCCAAGATCGTCGACCTCGCGCACAAACTCGTTATGCATCTGCGGCCGGCACGCGGATGAAGGTGCAGGGTCAGCGCAAGCGACCACACATCTCGTGGTGCGCGCGGGCAGACTAGGAAGTATCCCGGGGCGCACGCAGCAGGATAAATCCGAAGCACGGGCGAGCTGACGCACCTCGGTCATGCGCTTGATCACGACGAAGAGGCTGTCGCCGCGCAGAGACCTCGGCCCGCGCTCAGTCTGCCACGTCACGACGTCGAGCGTATCCTCGTCGGTGTGCTTGGTCAGGAGACGCCAGAGCGGCTGTGTGTCGTCGAGCTCGTCGAGCCGATTGAGCCGTGCCTCATCGCCGGCCGCCTCTGCCGCCGCTGCGCAGGCGCCATCGCCAATGCGATGGCCCATCAGCCGCACAAACTGGTTGAAGCCGACCCTGAGAACACAGCGGGGAGCAGGTCAGATGCTGTGCACAAAAACGCACACCTGCAGGCGAGCGGTGGTGCAGAGCCGGGCCGAGGGTGAACCAGCACGACAGACGCGCACTTTGATCGATTCCAAAGCTCGTTGATGCGGCGCCCCTCCGCGGCGTCGAAGCGGCCATGGTTCCCCATGCTGTCGAGCATCTCACGGATGCTCATGGTCTTTGCCTTGTCCTCCTTGAGCAGCTGGTCGAACGTGATGTGCAGCCAGTTGTAGAGCTGGATGAGGTCGGCGAGCACCCAAAGGAACCGCAGCCGGTGGCAGCGGCTAGTGAAGGCGACGAGCACGGCGTGCCGCTGCCGCAACTCGGCGGGCAGCGCCTCAAGCGCCTCAGCAAAAGCTTCGTGTTGCGGCAGCAGCGCGGCGGAGTGCCGGATGGCGATCTGTAGGGGTGGGTGACATTCGCCGAACGCGTCAAGACTTATCCATAGCTCGCCCGCGTCCTGCATGCGCTGCAACAGCACGAGCGACGCAGGGAGCTATTCGTGTGCGCAAGCGAGGCAAGCCTGCAGCTCGCGCTCGTACGCGACGAGCCCTGGCTGCGACCCGAAGACGCTTGGGAGAGCATTCGGGTCCTCTAGAGACCGCTCGCGTAGCGCCTCGAGTGCACGCAGTACAACCACGCACTGTTTTTCCGACTCCAGGCCCCACTTGGTCGCCATGTGCTGCCACGAGACGTGCATTACGCCGTGGATGTAGTGGCGCACGTGCTGCCAGGGGCTGAAGACCGGGCTTGGATGTTCTGGGTTGTGGATTGAATCTTGAGCATTTGGCTGCGTTAGGACCGCTGCGGCGAGCGCGGCGTAGCTGGCCCACAATGCGAAGTAGTATGAGTGACGGTCCCAGGGATCGCGGCCTCGGCGTCCAAACTCTCCATCCTCGGTAAGATCGCAGCCGCAGTCGTAGTGTAGGCCGTGGTGCAGAATCTCATGATCGTACTGGAAGCACACGCCGTACGTGTTGCTCAGCCGGCCTGGCTCGAAGACGTGCGTGAAGAGATGCGTCGTCTGCTCTCGCATGCCGAGTACGACCGCCAGCATGCCTGCGATGCATGCCTGGAGCTCGCGATCCACGCGCGTCGTTGGACGCTGCCCAAATAGCTCGTGCAGACTGTCGTGCTCCAAACCATTGCCCGCACCGTCGACCTCAGGCCGCGAAATCAACGCAATAGGGTCGAGAAAGCAGGTGAAGAGCCGGAGCGCGGGGTCCGAGAGGCGGAGCACGTCTTGCAAGTCGGCCACCGCCTGCGCGAGCCCTCCGTCGTCGCGGGCCTCGCGCTGGCTGAGCTCGTCGTAGATTGCGGCGAAGAGCAGCATTCGCCAATCAAGCGCCGCGCTCTCCTCATCCGGACCGGTAACATTGGCGCGCACGAGACGCACCAGATCCTCGCACCGCCCTTCGCGCGCGCACTGCGCGATGGCACAGTAGTGGCGATGCAGCGCGTGGTCTGCATCAATTGCGAAGGAGAGGCGTGTGTGCATCCACGCGCCGTGCACCTCTGGCGGCGTGAGCGCCCATGTCTGGATCCATTCGCCAAGCTCGCGCACAAGACGGTCCTTGTGATTGCTGAGTAGCTGGCGTGCATCCTGCACGCTGTTGAGCTCGTGGCACACCGCATGCATGAGCTCGAACGGCCACTGGTGGTGCGTGCCTGCCATCTGCTGCATCTGCAGCGCCACACCAATCTCCGACTCCGCGGCAGAGAAGAGGGCAGCGGCGGCCGTGTCGCCACCACGGAGACCGTGCGCTATCTTGGAAGCCAGTCGAAGCACGACCAGTAACCGAGCGGCGGCGAGTGTCACTGCGCGCAGGCACGACAGTTGCGGTGGACCTATGCTGGCCAAGCGGCGAATGCGCGCCTGGCGCATCGCATCCGGGCCTAGCAAAGTCATGGCCAGGTACTGCCGCTGCAGCCTCTGGTAGTTGATGAGCGCCTGCTCGAGCGGGGTCTCGCCGTGTTTGAGGAGCAGCTGCTTGAGCACTACGTTGAAGTAAGCGTGCGCCAACGGCACGTCGAGCTCCGCGCCGGGCTGCTGCTCGAACCACGGCGGGAAGTACGTGTTCTGCAGGGCCCCGGCGTGCTGGACGCCCTAGCACAGCTGCCGCTCCACCACCTCCAAGACCTCCGCGCAGCCGCTCCTCGGGTGCCGTTCAACCACATCTTCAATGTTCAGGTCGAGGACGGGTTGGTCCTTGTGTGCCCCGGCCAGGAGCATCTCCAGCATAGCGCCAGCAGCGCTGACGGAGAGCTTCGCGTGTGGGCCGTGTCCTTGCGAGAAGTAATAGCCAACGTCGTCTCGCAGCCGGTCGTCGAGCGGCTCTTCGTGACGCAGCCGCGACGTGCTGCACCAAAACATGAGAAGCCGCTGCTCGAGCGGTTGGCAGTCGGGAAAGTGCTGCTGCAGGCACTCCCACATGCTTCGCAGACTCACGTGCGGTCGGCATCGTTGCCCTAGGTCGGCCTTGAACGCTTGGAGAAGGCCGAGGTCCTCGTCGCTTGCCCCGCCGATGACTGCGTGCAGCGCGCCCATGACGGCGAGTCGTCGATCGTAGTCGTCGCTGATCGGCCTGCCGCTCGCCACAAGCGCTTGCCGCAGCTCCGACGTGGCGTATGCGCGCGCCCACGACCGGAGCTGTCGCCCGATGCCGGCACTCTCAGCAACCAAAGCCGTGTCCAGCTGCTGGTCAAATTCTGACACCATCAGCTGTTGAAGCACTTCCCTCTGCTCACCGGCATCTGCATTCAGGATTGTCGAGAAAGGTCCCAACAACGCACCCATCTCGTTGCACGGTGCGCCCACTTCGGAGAAAAGGAGCGAAAGCGGCTTGAGCGAGGCTGCCAGGCCTTTGAGAGCGTGCTCATGGCGAAGGCCGGCCACATGCAGCGCGGCAACCTGGCTCTCGGACGAGCCAACGTGACCCTGCAAGCACGCCGCAAGCATCGTGTGCTCGATCGGGGGGTCCGTCTCTGCCTCGTCGAGAGGGTACAGCCGAGAGCAGAAGTGCGCCAGGTAGCGGCGCCAAATCACATCGTCGAGGTCAGTGCGCAAGAGTGACGCGACGACACACGCCTCAGGGCTGTCCGACGCGGCGATCTTGTCGCGCATCGCCGCAGCAAGCTCGTCAGTAGAGCTCGCCACCGGCTCCTGGGCGACGACCTCAGCGGAGACGGCGTCGAGCTTCTTTGCCAAGAAGTCGAAGAAAGGCATTGCCAATAAGGCACCCGGTGGGCGATAAGCCAGCACAGCCTTGACGGCGTGCGATTGGGCCTTGAGCTCGGCGACGGGCGGGACGGGAAGCGCGGAAAGACACGCGGCAAACAGCTGTTGCAGCGCAGGCGACAGAGCCGGGTCGTCGAGGATCTCAACGTTGAGCCCCTCGTGCAGACGGTACAAGGCCAGCGTCAGGTAGTTCGTAAACACATCGCGCACCTCGCCCGTGATCGCTTCGACCAGCGACATGTGCACCTCGCCAGTGGCGATCAGGTGCGTCGCGCTCTGAACCCGGTCGATGATAAGCCGGTGGCCGTCCGCCGCCCACAGGTCGCTGTACTTTATGCACACGATGTCGCGCACCGTCGTGACTTCGCCGTCAAACAAGAGCTGTGTGTCCAGCAGACGGCGCAGGAGCTTTAGTCGTTGCTGCAGCGAGACGGGCTGCATCGGCAGCAAGCCGTGTGCGCTGCGACCTAGCGGGAACTGAATGCGAGACGCAGCCATCGTCAGCGATTGCAGGAGCCAGCCGTCACGGCTCTCATCCACGAGCACCGGCAGTAGGCTCCAGCTACCCGGGTCGACCAGCTCGCACCCAAGCTTGAGCCACTCGCACACATCAAGCTCGCGGATGGCCGACGCCTCTTCCGAGATGGCGTCGAGGAAGGAAACGCGCTACGCATCGCCGAACGTCGTGTCGTAGAAGGCCTCGCTCGAGGTAATGTCGCGCGCTGGGCAGTGGAGCAGTAGGACGCATGCCTTGGATGGCCCGTGGTGCTCCTCCAGCATCTCGTTGACCTTGAGCCGCGCGAAGTTAACCCTCGAGGTCGGGCACTCGGATGGGCGGGCGTCAACCACCAACAGGAAAACGCGCCGCTGCGCGTCATGGAAGAAGGCGTCGAGCGCAGAGGTGAGCGCCTCCTGCGTCATTACCTGCGCGAGCTGGCACACGGCAAAGTTGGCGATGCCTACATGCGCTCCGTCCGGAAGCTGAAACGGCTCGCACACTAGCATCTCGAGCGAGCGGTCAGCTGCCAGCTCGGTGCCGGCACCGAGCTCGGTAAGCGCGAGTACCGCGGCGCTAGTGCGCGTCCAGATGAGCTGCTTCAGGCACCCGCCCTCTTCGATGAGGCTACGCAGAAGTCGCTTCAGGCTGAAGTGCTCCTGCTCCGCCAGGTAGGCCTTTAGCATCTCCGAGGGCAGCCGCGTTCGGTGGCGGTATAGCTGTTCAGGCGTGACCACTTGTATAAGCTGCTGTACGACAGCGTGCAGCATCCACTGGCCGAGCAGGGCAGCGCCAGCTCGGCCGGCTGCGTGAAGGGCGACAGATCCATTGGCCAAGAGAGCCATGGCCTGCTCGAGCACCTGGGCCACCGCCCGAGGCTCCGATGCCAGCTGTGTCAGATACAATTGCGCTTCAGGGTCACCGTGCAGCTCCTCGTCCACAGCTTTGACAAAGGCGGGCTGCCGAAGCGCCTTATCAATCTCAGCTACGGCGGGCCACCTGCGCAGGTCAAGCGACGGGGGCATGCTCTCCATCAGCAGTGCGTAGATGCCAGACTCAATCGTCTGGTCCCTCTTGGCGCCGTAGAAGCTGTGCATGCCAATGCGATCAGCAAGTTCGCACACTTTGCCGAGCACCTTGGGCACGAGCTTGCTCAGCCCCTCGGGTCGCTGTCGGAGGTGTGACTGGAGCAGCACGGCGTGCGAGAGCCTGCACTTCTCAAATCGGTTGAGGAACGGCGCCGGCGCCTCGCGCAGCTCGCTCACGCGCAGGTGCACAAAGCAACCAAAACCAGGGGACACCTGGCAAAGCTTGCTGTGCGAGCCAATGGCGATGTTGGCGTGGTGGGTCACGACCGGCTGGCCGTCCTTGTCGCGGTCGACCATCCGCTGGAAGTGCTGGTTGAAGAGGTCGTAGAAGCTCTCGTTGATGCGCTCGGTCTGCGAGAGAACGATCAACTCGCCCTTGTTGGCAGCGTACTTGGCGCGAGAAATGACGTTGGCCTGCTGCAACGTCGAGTCGTCGGAAAAATCCGACAGCTTGAGCACAGTGCACCGGCGGCCTCCCGCGACGAGGTCGAGGTCGCGAGATGTGCGGAGCAGCCGCAAGATCGAATCGTCGTTAGTGGTCTCGATCAGCAGCACGTAACGGCTGATCGGCTCGCGAGACTCCTGCTCGTTGAGGCTCTGGACCAGGAGGTCGAACGGGTTGCTGAATGGGTGCGGCTTCGCAGCACGGTCGAGCGCGCCGAGCCAAAATGCGACGAGGCGCTGCACGTCTGCGCCCTCTCGGCCGTTGAAGTTGCGCTCCAGAGCGTGCTGGACGTTTTCAAGGCTGACCGTCGACTGCTTAGTCAACCGCGAGAGCAGCTTCATACAGTGCATGAAGTCGCGCAGCCCGTAGAACGTGTCGAACCACTCCGGTGGCGACGGCTCGGCTGAAGACATTGACGAGGCAGTCCCGGCAGCGTGGCCCGCAGCCATCAGGGCCTGGTAGGCGCCGCACAACTTTGTGAGCAGCTCGTCCACGCCGAGGTTCATACCGATGACCTTCTGCGCGCGCAGTCGTCGCTGCTCCGCCTCGTTGCCGAGGCAGCCGCAGGCCACCTCGAAGAGCTCCGCCGGCTCTGGCTCAGAGCGAAGTAGTGTCGCGCAGCGGTTGCCTGAGAGACAGGGGCGGTGGTGTGAGCAACTGCGCCTTGAACGGTGGCAAGCGGCAGGCGAGGAGCACTTGCTGGGCAGCGGGTGTAGCGCGCACTCTTGGCGGCGTCAAGCACGTGGTTGGTGATTGCCACGAAGCCGACTTGAGCGGGCTGTGAGACGTGCTCTTCCAAATAGTAGTGCAAGACTTTCAAACTCTCGCGCCCCTCCTCGGGCAGACCAGCCTCTGCAAACAGCACGGAACAGGGTGCGTGGGTGAGCGGAAAGCGCTTCGTGAAGTTGCACACGGAACGGGCTAGCAACGCACCGTCCATAAATACCATCGCCGTCATGTCTCCGTAGGCGCTCTTTTGCCGATCAATCGCGCGCCTGAAGACAGCGTCAATCTCACGACTCGTGCTGCGGTTACTGCACTGGTAGTGGAACGGAACAAGCCGCTTCTGCGTGCGATAGAAGCTGTCCTTCGACTTGGACTCGGCGCCCTTCGCATTCGCGGTAACCACTGTTACGGAGAGCGTTTTTGATGAGCCAGGTGGCCCGATTATCATCAGCGGGATACGAGCAAACTGGCACATCGCCACCATGAAGACGTTCTCCTTCAAGCCCTGGGTGCGCGCGATGCCGGGCTCGAGCTCCGTGTTCTCGAGCAGCGCATCCATTACGTCGTTGAGAACGCGCTGAAGCTTGAGCCGCGCCGAGACGCTGGCCTCCTGCGCCATGCCGTGGAGGCTCTGCTGAAACTTGTCACGGTGCAGCGGGTCAAGCCGCAAATAGTAGACCACGGAGATGGTGAGCAGTATCGCGCCGGCGACGGTCGTGCGCAGGCTCAACGTCGTGGCGTCCATCGTTGAAGAGAAGCGGGGCATTAGTAGGAGTGCTGGCCTCGCCAGGTTGCTCGCCCTTCCGGCACAGCAAAATGTCGTGAAAGAAGCCAAACAGCGAGAAGACGCGCTGAATGTCACGTAAAGACACAGCAGAGCTCGCCCTGGCGGCGACGTCAACCAGTCGAGCAGCAAAGTCGGGTGGCGCAAAGCGCGCTGCCCGCACGTCATCTTCCGTCGCGATGAGCCGCTCAGCAATGGGCTGCACCTGAGCCCAAGTCAGATGGCTCGGAAGCAGCCGCTCGATGATAGGGCGCAGCTCGGTCATTATGGCGCGCCGAGCCCCAGCGCTCAGCCCAGCGCCAGTGGTCTGGCTAGCTACCGACGGTCGCGCGGCGATGTGCTCGGCTGCAAACTGCCGCGTGAGCTCCTGCGACCTGGCCACCATCGTTGTCAGTTCCCGTTGCTCTACGTACGGAAAGTCATCGCTGTCCGGGTAGAGCGTGCGCATGCGTTTGTCGATGAACTCTTTCTCCTGTAGTGGCGTGAGGGCCCCGAAGTCCCACTTGACCATTTCCATCGAGAGCGGCAGCGGGTGCACCTGGTAGTGTCCCATCGCCCAATCCTTGCCGAGCTCTTCCCGCCTCGCGTTAGCGCCGGTGAAGTGAGCGAGCCGGTCGCGCGCCGGGTTGCAAGCCGATATGACCACAACGTTCGACGGCAGGTCCACGCCGTTGAGGCTGTGGTCGATAATGAGCTCCTTGAAGACTCCCATGCAGCTGCTCGAATTGAATTCGTCCAGAAAGAGGCAAAGCGCCACCTCCTTATGGTTGCTGGATTTGAGCAGCTGGCCAAGGCGCTGCAGCCGCGTAGCGCGCTGTAATTGAGGCCACAGCCGTGCGATGATGTCGGAAGCCGTGAGCGCGGCATCGACGTTGAGCTGAAAAAAGGTCCAGTCGAGCATGGCTTGGCCCTGGGCGGTGCGCTGCAACACCGCGCGGACATGCTCAAGCAGGAACGCCCCGAGCAAATCGCTGTTGGCCTCGTCGATGAGATCGGTGGCGGCCAGGCCAGAACCACCGACATTTCGGAACAGCTCCGAGAGTCTGTCCGGATCGACATCGAGCCCGGGATCCAGCACAACATCCTCGAGCACGTCGTGCCAAAGCTCGTGCCTGCGCTCGCAATCTCCAGACAGAAGGTAGGCGACGAGACGGTTGCCGTCCGACCAGACACCGAAGCCGACGTCTTGGGCAATGGTCGCAGCGTCACCATCACCGACTCGAAGCTGGGCGGGCGGTGCGTCCGAGGACGATCCAGCAGAACCGGTGGGGCGGTGCTGCGGGCTGCGGACGAACTGCATGGGCTGCGCGTCAGCCGAGGCCGCGTCACGACCCGGCGCGTCGGCACCCTTCAGGCCAAAGCGCTCTGCCGCAATCTCTTGCACAGCACGCAGAACAACGCCAGGGAGCTCGTCTCCGTGGCTCTGCGTCTCCTCTGCACGCGCTCGTACGGTCATCTCCCGCAGCGGCACTCGGCCGTCTGCCTCGCTGCCAACACCTCGAGTGCCCATGGCGTGCGAGTTCTTTAGAGTAAACAGCATGCGGGTGAGTGCTGTTTTGCTCACACCCTGTGGGAGCAGGCAAGCAGGGGAGATCAGCCAGGGCACGTTAACACTAGCTGGCGCACGCGCGGGCGCGTAATGGCAAACAGCAGCTGGGGTGCAGCGTACCGTCTCGCCCTCCATGGTGCAGGGCACACGGCAGGCGATGCGCTCGTGCATGCAAAGCATCTTCATCGCAAAGTCGAGCGTGAGGACGAACTTGTGCTCGGCAATCGCCGCAAGCCGCCCAAGCTGCATGTCGAAGCCCGCGCGCTGCTCCCTGTCCTCCACATCCACGCCGAGGCCGAGCGCCAAATACGTTTCGAGCACCTTGGGGTCGCGTAGATCTTCCTCGGTCGGCACGCGCATCTCGAGCGAGCGAAGCTGCTCTGCGCGCTCGATCTCAATCGCCTCTGGCCGGGTGCTCAGCAGGTTCCACCGGACGTCCTCGCCGTCCTTCCAGTAGACGAGCTGCTGGTGAGCGCTGGCCCCCCAGTCCTGGCGCTGGTCGTCGTTGAGCGCACGCTCCACCTCCTCGAGCATGACCGTCATCGTGGTCGAGCCGAAGCCCTCGAAGCGCTGGTTCGTGTTAAACTTCTCCGATGAGCGCAGCAGCTGGCAGCGACGGTTCACGTAGCGCACCCAGTAGCGCTGCTGCAGCATGCTCCATGGCGGCGTGCGGGCATCCAGTGCCATGTTGCCGTGCAACAGCGCCTGACACTCTGTGTCGGTCAGGTCCGCGCCCGCCGCCTCGATCTGCTCACTCACGGAGCGCTCGACGGCGTCCACCATTGTGTCAAAGAATCCAGCAACGTCGTCGCCGAGCGTGTACTGCTTAAAGTCGCGTCCAGACGGTCCATGCGCACCCCTGAAGAGCTCCACCATCGTGTCCGTAGTGTGGTTCACACTGATAAAAAAGAAGTTGGCGCCAACCTCGGAGCCTAGGCGGCCAACGAGGTCGGAAGGATCACTGCCGTCCCGCGCCCCGTCTGGATCGAGATCGTCAACCATTCCTAGGTGGTATTGAACTCCATGCGCCGGTGCATCAGCGACGTGCACGACAATTCGGATGGAGCTTCCCCACGACATCCGCATCGCCGCCAGCAGCCCACCGGCGACGTCTTCCGCGGTATCGCCGCCGCCGCGGGCTTCGCACTCTTGAGAGATAAAGTGCTTGAGTTCTGCGTGGGCGACGGGTGCCGGGTGAGAGGGCATGCGTGCAATTCGGCTCGCGGGGCTGGGCATTCATATGTGGGTAAAGCTCACCAGGCATAGCTTGCTCCTCGACAAAATCCATGCTGTCCAAGATGCGGCGCCCGTCGCAGTAGTCTCGATAACCAACGAAGGAGACTCGCACGCTGACGCCGAAACGCTCTCGGGCAGCCTCGACAATCCTGAGCATCTTCTCCTGCGCCTCGTTAATCCAGCGCGACATTGATGACGTGCAGTCCATAACAATGCACATGTCCACGGACTGCATCGAAGCACCACCGTATTTGCAATCGATCGTGCCATCCACGTACGCATTCAAGTACTTGCAGACGAGTCGCGCCTCGTCGTCGATGTCGTAGACAGCCGGCGGTGTCTGCATCGTGCCGACCAAGGCCACCACGGGAAGCTCCTCAAACACCCATGACGGGTCGCTGTCGGCCCTGGGCTGATCCTCGTCCAGATGGCCGCCGCGATGTGGCAGCTCGACAAGCACCGCCCACTCACTGCCAGACGGAATGTTGAAGAGGAGGCCGCTCTCGGGATGGGCCACACTGCGCAGCACCAATAGGCTGAAGAAGAAGCGGTTGATGCGCGCCATCAACTCGACCCATTGCTGGCGCTCCCTCGACCGGAACTTGCCGAGGTTGATGTGGAAGGACACGCCCATGCGTCGCGCGCTTCCGTGCTCGAGCACCGCCTCTCGCAAGACACGTGCAGCCTCGGCCAGTGAGAACGCCTCGGTGATGCTCATAGTGCAGGTAGTGCACCCTTCGCGCCCCCACACTGCAAGCTGCTTCCGAGCTAGGTGCGTCTTCCCGCTCCCAGAGCCGCCGAGGAGCCAGGTGACGCTGCTCACACACTGGCCATCGAGCACGCCAGCGAGCAACTGCTTCGCAAGATCGCGGGAGACAACGCGCGAGGAGCCGGCCGATCGATGATGATGATGATGTTTGATCCAGGATGTCGCCTGCAGGTTGGTGCTGGACGTCTGGATACAGTGCAGGCTTTGCTGCGCCGACGCGTCTCGGCTCGCGAGAAGGTACTTCAGCAACACCTGCAGCACCGTCGGCGCCAGTAGATCCACGTGAATCATCACGAAGCAAAGCGGTGTCTCGCGCGTGGCGCGCTCAAGGAATGCCGAGACAGACGACGCAGATGTCGACCGCTCGCACCACAGTACCTCGTGCGGCGTTGGCAGGCGTCTGAAGATGGAAAGGATTAGGCGCAGCAGATCCTCAGCCACTGGTTCGACGGTATGGACGTGCACGCCGATCCAGTGTTCCGCTGCAGGAACATGATTGAACGCAAAGTCGCTGAGCTCCATGCCACGCTGCACAGCCTCAAGGAAGAGACCGACCTGAGTTGGCCACTCCCGCTCTACCGTGATTTCCACAGCCAGGTCCACGGCGTCCTCGCCATCCAGCGGCGTCTCGATACCGCGCGGAAGCTCGTTTAAATCGACACGCTGCAACTCCGCAAAAGCGGCCGGCGTGCACGGGTACAATGAGCAGAGCGCAAGCGCCAGTTCGAAGGCGGTCGTCGTGGATTTGGGGCGTAGCAGGCAGTTGTGAAGCCACTGAGCAACTGCGGTCGAGTAGAAGCGAAGGCTGGCATGCCTTGCGGTAGCCTCGTCGAGACGGCGCCGCCACTCACGCAATTCGCAGCTCAGCGCTCCGAACGAGAGCTGCGGCACCGTGTCTTGCTCGCTCGCCAAGACGGGAGGCCGAAGCTCCGTCTTGCGCTGCTGGTCGTACGGCTCTGCTGCCTGGTAGTGAGGGTGACCGAGGACTCGGAGCTGGCACATGACGCCGAGCGCCTTCTGGTGGCCCTGCATCTCCGCTAAAAACGAGCCTATCGACAAGCCCTGGGCCTTCTCGTCATTTTGCACGAAGCCAATGCGCTGCACAATTCACGGGGGTGGAGGAAAGCGTCAGGGCAGGCTTGGGTGCGCACGGGCTGGCACGGACAGCGCTTGCAATGCGTGCTCGCGCCGCGCGAGGCGCGCGAGCACTCACCTGTACAAAGTCGGCGAGCGCGTCGCCGTCGAGGCGCATCACCTCGTCCATCTCCGTGTATCGAAGCTGCACCTGTGCTGAAGCCAGTAAGAAGTGGTAGTAGCTGCCGTCGCGGAGGATGCTCTTAAACTGAGCAAAGGCAGCGTCCAGGCCGCCCAGGCCGCGCTCAAACCAAGAGGCGAGACGCGTCATATGTGACTGCACAGAGATGAGAGCCTGGAATCGATGTGCATCTGCTCTACGCGCCTCGGTCATAATGCGCGCGTCGCCACGCACAGCTGCCACCATCTCTGCCATCGTGGAAGCCGTTTTGGCAGAGACCAGGGTGGCAACAAACCGCACGACCGGATCGAGAAGGTTGAGAAGCTGCTCGTCGGCCCCTTGATTGGTGATCAGATCTAGCTTGGAGCTGAAGTTGGACAAGCCGTCCGGGCCAAAGTAGCCGCGCTCGAGCACGAAGCGCCAGACGTCATTGGCGTCTGAGAGGTTGGCAAAGAGCAAAAGGAGGCCATAGCACTCCTCGTGCTGATCGTCGTCGACGCGCGCGCCCTCGCCGACCGCCCCGTCCAGCAGATGGTGAATGGAAGCTCGCGACACGATGCAGTCGCTGACGGCGCGGCTGGCCATCTGTTCCGGGTCGTTGAGCATCGTTGCGATCAGCTCCAGCTGTCGAAACTGCTCGTCGGCCACGCAGGTAAAGCTGTACTGCTGCAGCGCGGCGGTGAAGCAAAGAAGCGGCGTTGAAAGCTGGCCGAGCTGCAGAACGGACCGCAGGCCTGTGACCGCCTGCTGCAGGTCAAACTCGGCCCCAGGCGTGTCCAGCTCGCTGTCTGTGCGCAGGCAATCGCCAGACGCGTCGTTACCAAAGAAGTCGAGGATGATTTTCAGCTCATCCGATGGCGACCGTTTTGCCCTGCTGAGCTTGTCGCCAGCCTCCTTCATGTTGTTAAAGTTGGCCGCCGTCGCGCTCAGCAGCGTCTTCAGCGTATGACGCACGCTGTCGAGGACGTCAGATGCAAAGTCGGCCGAGCTCGGAGCCTCGCTGCCGCGCGGACGCTGCATCTTGGCGGAGAGGAAGTGCTGGAACAAGATGCTGTTTTGGTCGACAAAGTACAGCAAGAAGAGGCGATGCTGCAGCAACGGCTCGAGCCACGCCTCGGCGGCATGCCACGCGGCAATCATGCGCGCAGGGGACCATTGCTGCAGCGATGCAGGAACCGATGCGGCCAGTGCGTCGGCGCGCAGCCCGTTGAAGATCTCCACGGCGTCTGTCAGAGCGGCGCACCCAACCCCGCAGTCCCTAACCGCCAAAATAAACTGCCGCTGCTCCAGTAGCTGTTTGAGCGGCATAGAGAAGAAGTCGAGATGCTTTTGAAGAGCGGGCCGCGTCGGTAGAGCGTAATGCTCGACCCCCGCCTTGTCACCCAGGAAGCACAGCACCTCGTGCTGAGCCACGCATGTGACTAGCCCAGCCCAGCTCAGCTCCTGGTCCGTGATGGCGATGCTGAGACGTTGCACGCTCTTCCCAATGATGGCCAGCTTGGCTCGGATCGCCTCGCGCGCCTTCGTGATAGACAGATTCGTTTCGGTCACCTCGCGCGCTCCTGCGTCCACGCGCTCCGCCGCGTTTGCCGCAAGCTCTGCAGAGACGCACACCATGGAGTCTTGCGGCTCCGGAAGCTCGCGCATGGCGAGAGTCTGGTCGACGCGCTCGAACGCAGCTAGCAGCACGTGGTAGTCGAAACCACACCCGCACCACTCGAGGGATCTCAGCACCAGCTGCAGCCCGACTGCCTCCATCGCGGGCGTAGCGGTGCCGATCGCGTGCATAGACTCGGCCAACGCGCGACCATTCGCATCCACCTTCGAATCTGGCAGCACCGCGTCGACCACGAGCCGGACTGCAACACGGAAGAGCTCGCAGTCCGGCTCAAATCGCCAAGCATAGCTCCCCAGTGACCAACCTAGCCTTGTCAGCAAACGTGCAGCTACGTTCAAAAAAAAGACGAGGTCGTGATTTGGTCGAGCGTGCTCGCCAGGCCGGAGCTGTATTGGAGCAGCAGGTCGGCGACTGGCCCGTCGTGAGCACATTTAGAGAAAGCCCGTAAGAAGGCCATGAGCTGGCGCCAATTCTCAGAAGCAGAGTGAGTCTGGAGCCTGCGACGGACTAGCGAGGAAAGAGTAGACGCCAGCCGTTCTTTGCGCGTTTCAAGCAGGCTCGCCACGCCCGCGATAAGCTCAAGGAGCTGCGGCCAATCAAGTCGAAATGAGTGCACGTTGTTGATGCGCTCGAAGAGCTGGTTGATGGAAGGAGCCTGGAGATCGCTAAAGCACGGGGTGCGAAGCCACTGAAGCAGTTGATTTGCGCTCAGTTGCATGTGCCGCTGGAAGAATATGCCCTTGATCGAAGCCTGCAGAAGACTGGCCCAATACCACCTAGGCCCCATACGCAAGACGCAATCTTGCAAGATCTGAAGAGGTGCAAAGCCGTTGTCCAGGTTGAACGCGGCATGCTCCACGATGCCATGCAAGACGGGCACCGCTGCTGGTTGGCTGCCGGGAAGCAAGCTCAGAAAGTCGCAGAGCGCAAACACAAGGTCCGACTCGAAAGTGGGCGTTGCAAGCTGCTGGAATGCACGATGCACAGCGGTGCGCACTGCTCCGTGATGATGCGCCGTAGTAAGAACACGCATGCTCGGCGGCACGTTGGAGTTCCCGAGGGTGCAAAGTTGCGTAAGCTGTGCGACTGACACAAGCCGTGGCGCGAGGGGCTTGATGATCAGAAGCAGCGTGTCCTCAGTGAAAGCAACTGTCTGTAGCACGTCGGGCTGTCGCGCAGCGAGATGCTCCGAGATGTGCGTGAGCACATCTCCGACAGGCTCAGGATGACGCGTGAGCCACACACAAAAGAACCGCCAGCGTTCTCGCACGGCAACCGGCCGGGAGCCGAGCCAAAGGTCGAGTAGCTGTAGCATCGCCATCACGGAAAGCACGTGTGCGCTAGTGGTCGCCCAGTGGTCAACGTTACCCGAAATGAGGGGTGCTCTGACTCTATCGAGAAGCGCACCATCCCCAAGGTGACGCCACGCCAACGGCTCGGACGGTGCGAGCACTCGCCAGCTGCCGTCGACGACTTTCGAGCGAATGATCTCAGCTTGCAGCGCCGCGAAGCTTGGGCCTGCTCCGGCCTCGCAGAGCAAGCCCGCGACCACAGCCAGCCAGGCGAACTCCGCAGGACTTTCGTTGCAGCGACGTCGCAGCAAGGCGCAGATCTCCTCGACGTCTACGCGGTGGCTTGCGTCCCTGGTCAAGAGAAGGTCCACCAGCGCCGCCCTCTGCTGATCGCTCACAGGCTCCTCCAGCTGCTTCGCAATTGCAATCGACAGAAACGGTTTTCCGAGGAGCACGTCCCGAGCGTCCCCGACCATCGCCCCGGCGTAGCTCATAAAGCGGCGGCCAATCCCACCCGCAGCGCGCGCAGGGGAAGCGCTCGGTGGCGGGCGAGGCTCGAAGCCACCTATCGTGAGCATCCCATGGCGATATGACCGAGTCTCGCTCGGAATAGACAGTGTGTAGAGCTCCAACGGCAGTTTCTGCTGTGTGAAGGCATTAACGATCTTGGCCGACTGCTTGTGCGTGAGAATCGCCACCGGCACAGCGCCAATCACAGCCGCGAATCTCTGCTGCAGGGAATCGGCTGGGGCGTTGATGGGCGTCGAAAGCCTGGCCCCGATCTCGTCAATGCGGACGTCCTCCAGCGGCCAACAAATAAGGACACAAGCTGCGCCGTTCTGCACAGCGCAGGCCGCAAGCGATGCAATGGCCGGAGGGAGCTGCTGCCGACTGAGCTGTACGTCCGGAAAAAGAAAAGCGACTTTGCCCTGGACGTCGCCTTTGAAACTAAGCCCGACCTTTCCGGCGCGGTCCACCTTGCAAACGGAGGCGCGAACCAGGCAATCGCCAACGAAGATGCAGATTCCCTCATCGCTCTGTCCGAGGCGAGAGACACCGGATGTATGCAGCGTGCCGCAATAGGCGGGTTGCACATAGAACCACGGCGCAGCGTTCGGCCTAGCGCCCGGCTCGATGTTGGTGACATGCAGGCCCTCGTACGCTTGCACAGTGGTCCTCACTTTCGCAGCTATCGCGTCCGTGCCCTGGACGCTCGAACTCGAGGCGGCCGTCTGCGCGCTGTATGCCCAGTCAGTAACATAGTCGATAGAAGCAGCGTTCAGCGTCGCAGGGTTAGCCCGCGGTTGCGCAGCTTCGGCGGCCGTGCTCTGGAAGCCCGTGTTCGAACCAGCAAGCGTGCTGCAAGCTCCGTACGTAGCAAAGTCTGGCATAGTAGAGCGCGGCAGAGCGGCTAGTTGCGCGGCTTCGGCAGCCCTGCCCTGGACACTCGAGCTCGAGTCGGCCAGCGTGCCGCACGCTGCGGCAGGGAACGCTTGCTCGGCGCGACGCTCTTGCGCATCCGCGACTGTGCTCTGGCTCGTCGGGCCCGCCGGCGTGCTGCAAGCGTCGGCAGGTGCCAAGTTATCCGAAACATCGCCGGGCGTAGCAGAGTGCCGCAGCTCAGCCTGCTGGGCAGCTTCCGCGGAATGGCTTTTGCCGCTCGACGAGCCAGCCTGCGTGCTGCAAGCGCCGGCCGGTGCCAGGTCGATCCCATCGTCCGGCGTCACAGTGCCCGCTAGCGCAGCCTGTTGCGCAGCTTCAGCGGCTGTGCTCTGGACGTTCGTGCTCGAGCTGGCCAGTGTGCCATACGCTGCGGCAGCGATCCCTTGCTCGGCACGACGCTCTTGCGCATCAACGGCCGTGCTCTGAACGCCCGTGCTCGATACGGCCTCCTACCTGTCGTCCGCCCCGACAGACGGCTCGTTTTCCGAAACATAGTCCGGCATCGTCGCGCGTCAACGTTTCAGCGCCAGCCCGAACTAGGCCCGCTGGCTTCATGGGAACCAATTTCTATATATACTTATATAAATGATCAGTAAAAAAAGTAACGGTTCACAGTGCGGGTTAATCCCGGTTAAGTTCGCAGCCCGCTGTGAACCGTTACTTTTATTACGCTGCAGGCACCTTCAGCGCATGGCCCCACGCGCCCAGCCTCTCGCGCAGGACTACGGGCTGAAGCCCGGCTCCTGCCTGATTGGGAACTTCGGCTCGACCGAGCGCCGCTTCGTCGGCCCCTCCTCTCAGCCGCTGCAGCGCCAAGGGCCCGGCCCCGCCGGCTCCAGTGGGCCGGCGGCCCCGGCACCGCAGTACGGCGCAGCTCAGCGTAGGCACTGGGGCACCGAGCCGCGTGCGCTGAACAAGGCCATCCCCCACTCGCCTGGGCCGGGCGAGTACGGCGGCAGCGCAGTGGACGAGCGAAAGAGGTCGTGGCCCAACGCGCCGGGCTCGTCCGCCTTCAGCTCCAACGCCGAGCGCTCCGTGTCGCTCCCGGCCAATACCAACCCTGGCCCCGGCGCGTACGAGCAGTTCGCCGACCGTGGCGTCATGCGCTCGCCCAGCAGGCGTGGCGCCTACTGGCCGGAAAACGCGCGCGTGCGCACGGGTGCGCAGGGCCACACGGACCTGAGCAAGTCGACCGGCCGGCGGCTCAACTGGCATGGCGCCGACGAGACAGCGCGCGAGACGCCCGGCCCGTCGGCCTACCACGTCGCGTCGCCGGAGGAGCTTGCGCGCGCCCGCAGGTGAGGACGTGTCGCACGACTGAATTCACCGCTCGATTCTTTCTCTGGACTTCGTGCATATGGGTGGTAGGGTAGGGTGTTATCATGGAGGTTTGGGTGGGGGGATAGGCGGACACTTGAGCCCAGCACAGTGGGGCACGCGGGGTCCATGGGTAATTCAGGGGGTGGGGGTAGATGTTAAGGGGTAAACCCATGATGATACCCTACTCTACCACCCATATGTATTTGGTCCTGCAAAGGTTCAGTGATGCTAGCGGAGCGGTTAGACCCCGTAAGTTGCACTGTTGGTGTCTGTGCGCCTGTGGGAGTCGCAAGGACGGATTCACCCAGGGTGCTTTAAATAGCGCCTTGTTGAATTAAAATGGATGTCCACATAAGTGCACATCGCACATTGGCCTGTACACGGTATTCTTTTACCTCGAGTCGTTTGTGCATGAATCAATCGTCCTTTCATTCCTCCCGCCCACCTGAATTCCCCACACTGTTGCAATACTATTGCACGACTATTGGGCAATATAAGACCCCCCCTCGACCTCCCCTGTGTATGCCATACACCATACAATATCAACGATAACAATATCGTGTAAAGGCTAAATCGCACACGGACGCCTACTCGCGGTTGGGTTAACCCGAGAGAAAATGTCGAAGCGAGCAGAGGGTGTACATTTAATCGCAAAAAAAATACCGTTTCATAACCGTGTTTTCTCTAATTGTGCTGGCCTAATTTATTTAGCCATTTAGCCGCCTTCAATTATAATGGCCTTTGTACATCATCCCTCCACGTTAGCCGTTGAGTTTTGTTACAGTGAAACTAGGGCCTACGCATCCGTAGCTTGGCGTTTACACGATATTGCCATAACCAATATTGTGTGGTGTATGGCATTCACAACAAGGGTCGGGGGGGGGTCGTGTATTACGCAATAGACGTGCAATAGGACTGCAATAGTGTGGGCAGTGCGGGTGGGCTGGGGCAATCAAAAGAGGATTGATTCGTGCACTTAAGCCTCGAAGTAAAACAATATCCTGTACACGCCAACCTGCATCTCTCGGCTCCCTCCCTGCTGTATACGTATATTTCATATCCGAGAGTACGGGTACGGTACAGAACATCCAAATCGGTTTGTATATATACGGTACGATTGTACTCGTATGATTGATGCATTTTGAAGCAAAGGTTTTTGGCTTTTTGGTTGCCTGTGGCCCACTCCGTAGGCGGCGAGAGAACGCGCTACGCGGTGCCGAGTTTGTGCGGTTAACCCGAGGGAACCTATAAGCGCCGTATTAGACAGCAGAGAGAGGGCGGGGTATTCCCAAGGGTTAAGGGTTCGGGTTAAAGCTGCCCTGTGCGCCTAAGTGACTCGACTTCGAGTTTCCTATCATCAAAAATGACGAGAAACCTTAGTCGAAACTCGCTCAGGTACCTGAGCAAGGCGAGTTTAACCATAGCGGTTAATTAGTAGCTGCAGGGCACCTTTAAGAGTTAAGGTTAACCCGACACGCGACGAAGCTCGTCGGCCAACAAAAACAGCGTCCTAAGGAAGGAATACTGGAGGGAGGCCCAATATCTAAGCATCGAGATACAACCAAAATGCTGCCCCCCATCCTAGGCGGCGAGAGGAAGCTCTACGCGGTTTTACCCATTGCATTTGCCTCGTCAAGCCGGCGCGTGCTCCAGTGCGATATATATATATACACACATATATATATATATCTATATATATATATATATATATATATATATATATATATATATATGTGTGTGTGTGTGTGTGTGTTAGTGTAGTGTACATATGTATACATAAAAATAGAGATCACGTTTCCAAACCGCCCCCCATCCATAGGCGGCGAGGAGACGCGCTACGTGGCGCTGAGGTTGGCGAGCAGTGAACCCTATCGTGGTTGAGCGAACGCCAGGACGGCGAGTTGAATTCATTGAGCAGTGAAGACGAAAGGGTCGCGGGACGGCTATTCTATTTTGATTAATTGAGTAGTAATGACGTAATACTATGCCGACGAAAGGGGACGCGGGACGGCGATTTCGAGTGTTTTACTCTTCCCGCGCTCTTTTCTAGCTAGTTTTTGGGGATTCGTTGTAGAACACCGAGGATAAGACCATTTTTAAACCGCCCCCATCCGAAGGCAGCGAGAGGACGCGCTGCGTGGTGCCGAAGTCGTGGCGCGAATTGCGTTCGCCTCCTCGAGCCGACGCGTGCTCCAGTGCGATATATATATATATATATATATATATATATATATATATATATATATATATATATATGTGTGTGTGTGTATATATATATATATATATATTATTTATATATATATATATATATATATATATATATATATATATATATATTTGTGTGTGTG
>Ga0209390_10003720_pt1 | contig 24201 bp, 14 predicted proteins | sample BON01_FD_187212 | JGI IMG/M metagenome (GOLD analysis project Ga0209390, IMG submission 187212) | Freshwater microbial communities from Lake Bonney liftoff mats and glacier meltwater in Antarctica - BON-01 (SPAdes) (version 2) | ecosystem: Environmental > Aquatic > Freshwater > Ice > Glacier... | reverse complement strand
CTGGCGGATCTCAGCGCAAGTTCTTGAGCTGGCGCTGTGCCAGGTGCACCGCCAGGTCAGCGAACCGCTGCTGGAGCTGCGCGCGCCGCTGGTCCGCCAGCTGCCAGCTGCTGCAGGTGGCTGAGCCTGCGCCGCCTCGTCCCTTTGAACCTGCTGCTCGAGCTCCGCGTGCAGCTCGTCCTCCTTGACCGCACGCCGCTCTGAAGCTGCTTACTGGGCTTTTGCTCGAGCAGCAAAATTATTTCGGTCTCGGATAATAATTCCGACGAGACCAAATCCCGGCGGTATTCTTTCAAGTCTCTGGGGGGTGAGGTTCTTCCTCCAAAATATGGCATCTGAGGGCTGGGTACCCAGCTTCTAATCTTAAAAGATTTTTGAAGCGGGGTGCCACCAGGATTATGAAAAAAGCAAATTATAGATTATAGTTATAGCAACAAATTCACACATCCGTATCCGTAGTATGTGTGCTATTTTATGTAATACGTAATTCGTAATACCAATACCTAATAGTAATAGTAATAGCGACAACTAAATCTTGAGTTGTTGCTATTTTTTTAAATTTAAATATCATCTCATAAACTCACTTATTATATTTGACTAGTGACTAGTGACTAGTGACTTGAACTTGGGTGTACCTTGATGAGATTTTTTTTAATAATATAATAGTAACACAACACACACAACTGATGTTGATGTTGTTTTGCTGCGATTTCATAATTGATAAAAAGGCAACAACTCACCACTGTCAACTGTAAGCTGTAAGTTGTTGCTAGTTGTTCGGGTCAACCTTAACCCGACGGCCAAAGAAACTGACGATTATACCGGGAGAAAAGCGGGAGTTTTTTCCACAGGAGACATGAGCTTGAAGTGGAATAAGCTACTCCCTGCAGCCCCATAGCCATAGCACACACCCGAACACCTGCTGTGCACCAGCTGACCACCAGAAGAGGCAGAGGCCGCTGTGTTGCGACCCACGCGCGCGTCAGCCCGCCCGTCGCCGCAGGAGCCGCCGATTGGCGCGGGCGGGCGCCTTGTTTGTTCACAGCTCGCGCAACGCGTTTGAGTGACTTCTTAGAGCTCCACCTTGAGCTCCTCCTCCGCGCCGCCCAAGGGGAGTGGCGGCGTGGCCGCGCGCGTGCCCGGCCCGCGCGGGCGCAAGCATGCCGGGTGCACCGGCTCGCCCTCTGCGCACTCGGCCGCGCGCGCGACGCTGGCCGAGTGGTCGTCGCCCAGCGTGGCGGCCGTCTCCGGCGCGTGGCCAAAGACGCCGATCCGCTCCTCGAGCACCGCGCGCGTGAAGTGGGAAGTGCCGCTGCCGAGGAAGTAGGTGGCGCGCGCACAGAGCGCCGTGTCGAGCGCAGCGGCCGCCGCCGCGAGCCGCAGCTCGGCATGCTGCTCTAAAGGCGCGCGGCTCGAGGGCAGCGGCGGCGCGAGCGGCGGCGCGAGGCGCGCGTAGTCGTCGCGGCTGAGCATTGCGGGGCGCAGCTTGGCGAGCACCTGCGCGATCTCGCTCGGCTCCTGCGAGTCCGTGCTCAGGAAGGCGCGCCGCACGCCCAGCCGCTTCATCACGCGCCGCGCGTGGCGCACCAGCGCGTGCGGCGACTGCAGCGCGCCGCTCACGTTGGCGCGGCGCTCGAGGAAGTCGGTCCGCCGCCAGTGGATGGCGACGTACGGCTCCGTCTCGCCTCCCTCGCCAAACACGCCCTGCGCGTACGCCTCGGCCGCGGCATAGAAGCGACCATCGAAACGCACATGCGGGCGAAGCACGCCGACGGCCGCGAGCGCGGGCATCGCGCCCGGCAGAGGGCCCACGTGCGGCGGCGCGGGCGAGGAGCGCGTGCCGTGGTAGGCCCAGTCGCGCGGGTGCCGGAGATCAAAGGCGAGCGCCACGGAGACGGAGCGCAGCCGCAGAGCGCGCAGCACCGCCCAGTCCCACTCCTCTGGCGACGCCGCCGACCGGCTCGGCTCCCACCGCACCGGGTCGCCATCGAACGAGCCGCTGCTGAACGAGCCGCTGCTCCCTGCGGGCTCCGCCGCCGCCTGCATCCCGGGCAGCGCCTCGCTGCACACGACCTCGGAGACGTCCAGCCGCGCGCGATTGAACGTGCGCCAGCCGCCCGCCCTGCTGCGCTCGCCCCGGACCTGACCACAGCCAGCCAAGCCGACCAAGATGAGCGTGGGCGTCGGCGGCGCCTGGTGCAGAAACGCGTCGAGCTCTACCACGGGCTGGAACGCCGCCAGTGCGCTGATGTTGAAGAGGTCGCTCCAGCGCACGAGCGGCGCCAGCGCGAGGCCGTCGGCGTCGCCCGCGGCCCAGGCGCACCCAGGACCGGCGCACCCAGCCGCGGCGGCGGCCTCCTCCGCGGCGCGCTCGTCCACGTCGGCGTCGCCCGTGTCGAGCGCCGGGAGCGGTATGCCGCCGCGCGTGAAGCCGGCCAGCTTCACCGGCCTCCTCTGCGGCGGGTGCTCGTGCAGCCGCAGGCGCGGCAGCACGAGCGTGCGGCCGAGGTGCCGCGCCAAAGACGCGTAGCGCTCGAGGTAGAGCCGCTGCTCGTTCAGCCGCGCGTGCACCGGGGCGTCGTACAGGAGGAAGCGCTGCGGTGACCCAGTGGCCATTTTTTTAAAGTGGTTGCCGCCGAGCTTCGTCGTCAGTGTCCTCTGGCCGTCGGCCGCCAGCTATTTTAGGCGTTGGGCCCAGAGGCTTTTATTCACAGACGGCCAGAAACTTCCTGTGAACAGCCGGGTTGGTTGCCTCTTCTGAAGCTGCTCCGGCGTCATCTTCGTAGCACGCCCAGGGCTACTGTACCACAACGTCGGATGGCCCCGGCCATCTCCCGCGCACTGTGGCGCGCTCTGCTGCGCTCCGCCCGGCGGTACGACGCCGAGCCGGCCTTGCGTTCGCTGCTCGCCACGCCCCGCACCGTCGAGCACGACTTGACCCGCGGCGCCTGGACGAGCATCGAGCGGCCGGGGATCGAATCCATCTCGTCTGCAGCCGTGCTGTCGCAGCGCGTGTTGGAGCGAGCCGTGGGCCTATTGTGCGGCGGCGGGCGGCTCCACGTGCCTGGTCGCGAGGCGGAGACTGCGGCCGGAATGGTCGGTGCGATGCGGCTTGCGGCGCGGGAGGCGGTGTGCTCCGCGCCGCCGCACCTGGTCGTGGACGCCGCCTTTTCGCTTCTCCGTCGCCTCGATGTGCCTATCCGCGTAGCCGATCGCGTCCTGGGCCCCGCGTTGCGTGTACGCGCCGCCAGCTCCTCCTCCTCCGCGCTGTCGCTGCGTCCCGCCGCCACTGCCGCCCTCGCCCGGGGCACGGTCCTCGTCTCGCACCCGCTCATGCGGCGGGACGTGGTCCTGCTGCTCGAGGCTGATGGCGCCGACGGCTACGCCTTTGGGCTAGTCACCAACCAGCCGACTGCCAACGCGTTTGGCGCGGGGCCCGGGGCAGCGGGCCACGGCGCCAAGGCTACGGCGAGCTGGACGACCGGGCGGCGGCTGCTGCGCGACGAGCTCGCCCCGCAGCGCCGGACGCGCGAGGACGATCTCGCCGTCTTTGGCGAGAGCGCCGTCTTCTACGGCGGGCCGGACGGAGGGTGGAACGTGACGATGCTCCACCCGCACGCCGAGGTCCGCGGCTGCGTTCAGGTGCGAGACGGGCTCTACTACGGAGGAGACTTGGCCGATGCGGCCATGCGCGTACGCTCGGGCGAGGCCGAGGCGGCCGACTTTACCTTCTATAGGGGCCGGGTCGACTGGCAGCCCGGCGCGCTGGGAGGCGAGTGCGCGCTCGGCGAGTGGGTCGTGGCCGACTGGGGCGGCAAGGCGTGGCCTCCGCCGGGGCTCATGCCGCGCCTCGCCCGCTACGCGGCCTCCGCCACCGACCTGCAGCCGAGCGTCACTGTGCTGGGGGCGCCCGCCTCGGGGGGTCGGCTGCGTATGTACAAGCTTGGCGCGTGGGCCCACGTCGTGGGCGCAGTAGCCGACGGCGCAGCCTTGAGTTATGGCGCGCCCCATCCACTTCGCGACTGGCTCCGCCTGTACGCGCTCGAGCCGGACGAGGTGCAGGCGCTGCAGGGCGGCGGCGCGGAGCCGGCAGAGGGCGTGGCTCCGCCCGCGTGGCGGACGCGCGAAGACTGGGGCGTCGCAGAGAAGTGGCCCAGCGAGTAGTACTGGCTGTAGCATATTGTAGCTGGTCTTTGTTTTGATGTGCAGAGGCAGAGAGCATGATCGAGCGCCTCATCTGACCTCGCTCTAGCTCTCTGACCCCTTGAAGATTGAGATTAAGATTGAAGTTGCGGTCGGTCGACGGTAGTGATAGTGTATATGTATAGAGTGAGTGTGTTCAGATGTAGCTGTCGGTGTGTGTGTGTGTGTGACCTGTAGTAAATCTTTTATACAGTTGAACATATCCATAGATCTCAAAAGATCAACAGCAACAGGTCACACGCACACGATTCATGTACACGCATAAAAAGATCAACAGAAACAGGTACGATAAGCGATAAGGTCGTACGATACACATACACGTTTACGTTTAGTAAGGTCATCATGAAAATGAGCAGGCCCTAATTTCTAATTCCACTAGCCACTAGCAAAATGATAAAAGAAACCGTCGACGAGGGGGTAGGGGTAGGTGCAGGTAGGGCGGACAAACTACCCGTACAAAGGGGACGAAAGGCCGTTGTTATAATGCTATTATAGAATTCTTGGATGTTGTGTGTTCTGTAGCATATACCATCTATAGCATTGGGGGATGCTATACACTATACATGCTAATGATTGCTAATGCTACATGCTATATAGTATACTACACTATAGTACTACACTCTGTCCTAGATGCTAGATGCAAATTTTGGTATTTGAACACATAATAGTTTTTAGCATTTGGGCTCGGCCGGGGCGTGGGCTTGCAGCCAGCAGCAGCACTACCAGCACCAGCACCAGTAATCGGGTCAACTCGAAATTGTTCAAATATCAGAAAAAAAGTAGAGCTATGCTTATGCTAGCGATAGTACTGAGTACTGTAGCATCTGATGGAGGCTATATAGCATTGTAGCATGCTATATAGTATGCTACAGAACAACCAAGATAAAGACGAATACGATAGAATTGAAGGCGAAGGCGGCTGCTAAATGTAGTAAATGCTAAAAATGGAAATGGCTAAATAAAAATTAGGCCACAACAATGAGAAAACACGGTGATTAAACGGTTATTCGCCATTTTGCAATGAGATATGAGATGTCCGCCCTCTGCTCGCGTCGATAGTTTCTTTATTATTATAGCTCATTAGAAAGGCAAACTACAGTAGTAATATACAGAATATAGGCCTGCTCGTTATTCATTCATATGAACGTAAAATGTAACCGTCAATGCTGCTCAGTCCCGGACAGCGTTTGCTTCGTGCGCGGCTGACGCGCTACGCGGCCCGCGCGGGAGTAATAGGCACGTGCATTGCATGCGCCACCCAGCCAACCTGGACGCCCATCTACACCGCTGTCCTCTGCGCCGCGCTCCAGGCTCCGGGCTACCTGGCGGCCACACTGCAGCGGCAAACCAGTGCTGGCCGTAAGCGCGCGATTGGCGCGGCGCTGTGCGTGCTCGGTGCTGTGTTCGCGTGCATCGGAGCGTACGTCGTCGCTGGCGCCCCGGCCGCCGCCGACCACGACCACCTTCACACCAACCATCGCAGTGGTCGCCTCCACAGGCCGCGGTACGACCCGCTCTGGTGGATACCGATGTTCCGTTCGATCGTCGCCTTCTGCTCCCCGCTCGCGGCGGCGGTGGCACTGCAGTTGGCCGACCGCCACCTGCGAAGCGCGGGTAGTCTGCCCACGTTTGGCCTTCAGTCGCGCGCGGAGTTCACCGACGTGGGTGACGAGACCACCGAGTCGTCGCTGCGTGCCCTCGGTGCGGCGGTGCGACAGCGCGGGCTGCCCCAGAATGTGTCTGACCACGCGCGCGACCGCCTCGAGATGCTGGCACAGGGGGGGCAGGCGACGGGGCTGTTACGCTCGGAAGCGCTGCGGTGGGTTAGGCACGCGGCCGTCGACGACGAGCGCGCGTTTGCGGGCTGCGGCTTCAGTATCGGCGAGGACGGGCGGAGGATTGACGAGGACCGCGACAGCGGCTCCGACTCGAACGACGACCCCGACGAGGACGAGACGGTGCTTCCCGAGGGCGAGCCGGGCTCGCCACTGCGGAGTTGCGACTACCGTCGCAACGCCGGGCACCCCGAGGACGAGGACGAGGAGGCGACGTTTGGCAATCTGAGGCTCGTGAGGACGGTGCGGCGCCACGCTACCCTCTGCCCGCCTACTCGCTGGCGCGTCTGCACAGTCGGCCTCACTCGGCCCTTTTTTGTTTTTTTCTATCGCAGGTGGCCACGCGCGTGCGCGACGTGACCGCTCAGCGACGCGCCGTCTTACCCGTCTGGATCGCCATATGCGCCTTTCTCGAAGAATTCTGGAGCGTCGTCTTGCCGGGCGTCCAGCGCACGCAGCGCAGCAGGTGGCAGGGGCGCCTCGGCCCCGGCTGGAGGTTGGTGCCGGCGGGGGTGCGGCTCCCGTATAGCGTGTGTGTGTCTTCTCTAGAAAACGCTGGCGGACACGCACAAGGGGTAGAGGGTCAGGGTCAGGGTCGACAGGGTCCGACCCACGGCGACCCGCTGACGACGAAGGGCGAAGCAACACGCAGCTGCATGTGATCCCCGGTCCAGCGGGCGCAGCTGCTCGCGGTGTGAGGCGCGGCGCACGCGCGATTCACCGTGCCGTTTAGCAGCGTCGCTGCGCGGGAGCCCGCGTGCGCACACTGCCTCTCCACCTATTGTCTTGCCCATCTCCTCCTCCTCCTTCCCCCGCCTCACCCTCACTTGCAACAAAGGGCAAGGCCGGGGATGGTGGCATTTTCCAAGCCACTGTTGCCGCGGCGCGGCGCGGGAGCGTCGGCGGCCAAGGCGACAGTGGCAATACCGGAGGCCGGAGGAGGGGGAAGGCGGCTTACTACTTACTACGCCCTCTCCTAAAAACGTATTCACTCAGACTCTCTATACGATATATAGGATGCAACATGTTTGTCGTTTCGGTGTGCTTACTTACTAAGACTTACCCACGATCAGGAGACACCCCTGGCGCCCAGGACAACGCGCAACGCGCGGGCGGCACGCACACAGCCGCCAGCCGCCAGTCGCCAGCAGCAGCAGCAGCAGCGGCACGCACACCGCACACGCACACACACCACACAACACCGCCGCCGGCCCTGGCACGTATGGCACGGCCATGGCCCACCATCCACCATGGCAACTTAGAAATAGACACCTATGAACGCAGTCCACATGCAGTCCCAGTCCCAGGCCCGCGGCATTCGTCACAGTGCCACAGTGGCGCGGTGCGGCGCCAACTCCGGATCGCTCTAGCGGGGGATATCTATATCGATATATAGCATATATCTATATCTAGAGGAAGGGCGTATAGAACATATAAACATATTACCAAAACCCAAGATCAAACAACTATAACAACAGACAAGCCACCAGCGTACTAATAATAATAATAATGAGATGTTCCAACCAAAAATAAGATACCCACCACCCCCTTACTACCATCGACGGCTCCAAAACTTGCGAGCTGGCGCTCGGCGTTTCGCTCACTCGTGCTTGAACTCGGGCTTTTCTTTTGCCGCAAAGGCCGTCATGCCGATCTTTTGGTCTTGTGTGGCGAACGAGGCGTAGAAGAGCGCGCGCTCGAGACGCAGCCCCTCGGCGAGCGACGTCTCAAAGGCCGCGTTGACGCACGTCTTGGCCATGGCCACGATGGGCTGCGAGTTGGCCGCGATCTTGGCCGCGGTCTTGATGGCGTCGTCGAGCAGCTCCGCCGCGGGCACCACGCGCGAGACTAGACCGCGCTCACGTGCCTCGTGCGCGCTCATTGTCTCGCCCGTCAGGACCAGCTCCATCGCGCGCGACTTGCCCAGGGCGCGCGAAAAGCGCTGCGTGCCGCCTAGCCCCGGGATGGTGCCAAGCTTGATCTCGGGCTGCGACGGGAAGGGGGCAGGCGGCAGCGTGTCATGAGGCGGGCGCGCGTGCAATGCTGGGTCTCTTTTACCAGGTGCGCAACACATATGTATTCGAATATATGCGAGATAGTATAGAGTGTATATTATGGTGCGCCTCGTGGCTGCGCTGGTGGCCCAGCCGATGCCCGGGCGGCTTGCGCCTCTCGGCTGGGCACACCTGACCAAACTTGGCCGTGTCCGCCGCGAGAATGAAGTCGCAGGCCATCGCGAGCTCGCACCCGCCGCCGAGCGCGAAGCCGTTGACCGCCGCGATGATCGGCGTGCGCACCTGCGGACGGAGGGGGCGCTCAAACCGCCCAAATTTGACCCGCCGGCCGTGGGGATGCCGCACCGTGCTGAGCGTGTCCAGCTCGCCGAAGAGCTTGCGCTTGTACATCTCCATGTACCCAAGCGACGCCATCTCCTTGATGTCTATTGGTGGAGGAGGGTCCGTCGGAAACATGTTGGTGGGGCCAGAGTCAGCCGCGGGGTGGCGTAGCACTCACCCGCGCCGGCGGCGAACGCCTTGTCTCCGGCGCCGGTGATTATGATGGCACCGATGGAGGGATTCGCGTCCATCTCCACAGCAGACTCGACCAGCTCGCGAACCTGTCGGTGGACGGAGGCTTGGGTCGGCGGTCCACTTGTCAACGGCGTCGGGCAAGCGCGCACCATCGTCGGCGAGAGGGCGTTGAGCGCCTTCGGGCGGTTGAGCGTAATGATGCCCACCGCGCCACGTACCTTGGGAGGAGGAGGTGGAGCAGAAGCGTGAGCGCTGCTCTGGTACTGGCGCGGCGCGTGGTGTGCGGCAGGCCGGCGCGCGGCGCGTGGTGTGCGGCAGGCCGGCACGTGCCTCCTCGAGGACGCACGTCTTGGCCGAGGCGACTGTCAGCCGCCTGGCGCCCGCGCGCGCGAGAGAAAGATGACGCCCAGCCAACATCATCGAGACGCTGTTGAAGAAAAGGAATTTCACAGACGGTTCGTTCACGTCACGCCGAAGCAAAATCATTGGCTGTTTGGGGTTTGTGGGCGGGAGAGACGGAGAGACGTGATGTGTGTGTGGGAGGTGTACTGGCAAGCAGCTCTGCTATGTTTGAGAGGTTTGGGTGTTGTTCTTGTCGTGTGTGTGTGTGTGTGTGTCGGGGGTGTTGTTCTCTGTCGGTGTGTGTGTGTGTGTGACCTGTTGATCTTTGCTTTCAGAAACGGAAGCAAGCAAGCAAGCAAGCGGTGAAGCGGAAGCGGACGACGAACGACGAATAAATACGGAAAAGACGGACGGAAGAAAGGGAGGGGGGTGCGCGGACATGTGGACACGGACCCGAGCTTGGATGTTGTGTAGCATATTATTTATTTATATATATATATGCTATGTATGTAGCATTGAGGTTGAGGGATCCTGGAATTTATCTTATCTACCCTCCCCCTCCCTCTCTCTCTCCCTCCCCCTCCCTATGCATGTCATCCTATCTATATGTGTGCTGCACTATACATGCTATACACAAAACCTAGACCTAGGGCTAGGGTAGGGGGTAAATTATTTTGGTATATTTTTAGCAACACACAGTTTTCACAGCCCGAGGCCGCCGAGGCCGAGCCAGCGGCAAGGACCAGCCAGCCAGCAGCAGCCAGCCAGCACCAGCAGCAGCAGCACCAGCAGTACTGCCTCCCACTCCCACGAACAGCCAGAAGAGCATACATATATATATACCTCCATAATACTGTGTGCGGTGTGGTGCTTCCTGTGTTGTTGTGTGTGTTGTGCGTGTGACCTGTGTTTTGTTTTATAATACTGTACGTACTCGTCGTCAATAAACACACCAGTCACACACACTCACACATCGCCCTGCACCCTGCGCCTGCGCTACCCTCCCTGAGCCTGAGCTCCCCTGCCCCTGTCTCACGCCGGGCGCTGCCTCTCTGGGACAGTTTTTTTTGTTTTTTGTTTTTTTGTTTTTTTTACGCACCGAACTAGCACACAGCACACGCACAAAAAGAACCGACCCAGTGTTTTCTTAGGGCTAGGGCCTACTAGGGCTAAGGCTATGGCTGAATAAGGTAAAGGTAATTTAGTAAAGGCTAAAGCTAAAGGCTTTGACAAGCTTTGAAAGGCTTTGTAATAGTAATAGTAATAAAGGTGTGGGTTGAATTTAATAAATATAAATGATTTTAATAATGTAAATGATGATTTTTATATAAAAATGTAAGAAATATTGTGTTTGTGTTCTTTGCTTTTATTTGTGTATATTCATATATAAATTTATATATGTTATAGAGTTATATATATATATAATATTAATATATATATATAAATATATATATTATATATATTATAATATATATAATAAAATTAAAACTAAATTATTTTTATTAAAATTATAATAAAAAAATATAAATAGATATAAATGAAATGAAGGATGAAGGGGGTTGGTTGGGGTTGTGGGGACAGGAATTGATGTTGCGCAATATTGTAGTCAATGGCAATGAAGGGGGGCATTGCGTATTGCACAATAAGCGTGCAATATAAGCTCCACCCGTCTACTGCTACAGCAACAGCAGTACAACTAATGTACAACTAAATCAACAACAGGAAGAGGGCCACCCCCCCCCCTCCTCGAGGGCCCCGCGGTTCCCTGATCGAGCATCGAGCCGCGCGAATGGTACGGACCCCCACCAGATTGCAGATGGTGAGACTGGGCCAAAATACTCACCACATTATCGAAGCGGCGGCTCTGCGGCACCGATACATCGAACATACAAGGCGTGTACACACATCGAAACCCACTGGCAGATAGCCCGAGGTCAACGATGTTGATTAGAAAGGCTCAAGGCCTTTCTAATCATCATCGTCGTCAAGAAGGTCGTCGAGCGGGTTGTCACCACGCTTCTTCATGATGCGGTAGAACTCCTCCGGGTTGATCTCGCCATCTCCGTCGCGGTCCGCCTGGTCGATCATGTCCTGGCAAGCAGCGGCGCGGGCGGTGGGGGGTGAGCGCTAGGAGAGCACAACGGCGGCGCGGCGGCAGTGGCTGTACGCCCGTGGCGGGCGCTGGCGCGGTGCAGGCTCCACGTGGGGGGGGCGGCTACCTGCAGCTCCTCCTCGGTCATGTTCTCGCCGAGCTCCTTCGCAACGCGCTTCAGGTTCTTGAAGGAGATCTTGCCAGTGTTGTCGTCGTCGAAGAGCTTGAACACCTTGAGGATTTCCTCCTTGGTGTCCTTCTCGCCCATCTGAGAGGGGCAGGGATGCGTTGGCGCTGCAGGGAGGGGGGGGCTGCAGGCCCAGCGGCGCAGACGTACGCCTGCGGGGGGAGGCGCCCCCCCCCTACGTCAGGCAGAAGGAGAGCGACACGCTGGCAGGCTGCGCTGGGTAGGCGCCTGTGCACCTTGCCAGTCATCATCTCGAGGAACTCGGGGAACTCAATGTGGCCCGAGCCGTCGGTGTCGATGTCGGTGATCATCTTGCGGAGCTCCTCCTTCTTGACCTCAAAGCCAAGGGCACGCATGGCCGCCTTGAGCTCACGGTAGTCGATCGAGCCAGAGTGGTCGGTGTCGAAGAGGTTGAAGGCCTCGCGGATCTCCTCGACCTGCTCCTCGGTGAGCCCGGGCTTCTTCGTCTTGCGGGTGGCGGCGGGAGTGCGACGCATGATTCCTGTGTTGCAGGGAAAGCCTGCCTCAGCGCCGCAGCGTCGGCGTGCAGGGCAGCCTTTGAGCCGCGCGCCGCGGACGTGCACCGCTCCCGGCGGAGGCCTGCGTGCTGGCCCAATGCAGCGCGTCGCTCCCGCGGTGAGCCCGCGCGCTGCCGCCGAGACCGGCGCGGCAGGTACTTTGAGTGTTGGGTCGACGGAAATAGCCTCCTGCGTTCGCGCCAAAAAATAGCTCTTTTGTAACGTTCGCGCTCGTATCAAGGAGACAAGAACGCTTGGCCGGGTGCTTGTACATGAACAAGGCGCCAAGGGCCGTTGACCGGCCGTCGCGCCTACTGGACGAGCAGTTCGGTCTGTTTCGGCCGTACGCGCTCCCGCTGCCAAACCAGATACTTCCGCTGGACCTACTCACCGACAGCGACCGCGAGCTGGTGAATGACCCCGCCTTTATGCGGGCGACCGGCCTCTTGCTCATGTCGGCACCGAACGCCTTCATGTACTCGATGTGGTTCTCCATATCTGCAAAGTTTAAAGATCGAGGCTACAGCGCGTCAGTCGAGATCCAGTTCCAGGCAGTCGAGCAAGACGACGGCACGCCCGGCGTCAACGAGCCGCAGCGGACCAACGTCTTCGGCACGCCGCTGCAGGGGCCGGGCGGGGGCTACGCTGACGAATTTGGGCCGGCAGCTCGGGGCCGCGGCCGCGGCAGGCCGCAATACGATGACTGGGATACATTCTTCGCACCGTGGCTCGGCTGCCGCTGCTCGTGGCCAGTCTCCCAACTTTGTTGGCACCTTTGCTACGGGGCGCAAGTCGCGCAGTGGTTCGCTGTGAGCTTCACCTTCCTCACGGTTGTGTTTCAGATCAGTATCCTTGACGCCATGGTGGAGGCCAACTTTTTGGCCGCGGTCCCGCGCACGACCACGTGGGACGAGTGGGCTCAGAGCCAGACGCCCTGGATTCCACGGCTGGTGTGGATGCTGGGCAAGATTTTCATCTTTTTCTACGTGGTGGGGCTCAACAACCTGCGGCAGTCGCGCTCCTTTTTGGCGTCGTCCGACATTCGGCTGCTGCTCGCCTCGATGGCGAACCGCTATGAAGGCCAGACCTACGCCTACTTCACCGTCTTTGTGTGGACGGTGATTACGGAGCTCGAGACTGTGATTCTGAACGCCTATTTCCCTCTCATCTCAGCCGTTATCATCAACTCCGAGTCGTCGGGCGTGGCCATCAATGATGCGTCGGTCATCCTGCTCGTGTTTTCATTCATTCCAAATCTTCAAGAGTGGGCCATGGGGTTCATCGCCTTCGCCACGTGCCTCACCCAGCCCATGTTTGACAGCTCGATGATGTACGTCGTGGGCGCTCGCGTGGCAACGCTCGAGCGCGTCTTTAGCTACCTCGTGTTTTGGTGGACTGCCATCTGCACCGTCGCGATGCTCGTGCTCATTCACTTTTCGTTCAATGTCTTTTATCTGTGGGTGATTCCGATTTCGGCCATCTATTTTATGACGGTGTGGCAGGCCGTCCCATACTGCCTGGAGGGCTGGCCCCAGTGCTTTCCCCACTCGGGCGCCTGCGTCACCATGACCGCCATCAGCACCACGCTCGTCTGGGTCACGCTCTTCATCCTTCGCTACGGCTGCTTTCTTTTTCCCTGCGTGTGCGCCCCCGAGGTGCCAGGCTGGATGTTCTTCCCGCCCAGCGCCCACCTCCGCAGCCCGCTCGAGGGTATCTGGGACGTCCACTTGCCGTTGCTCTTTCTCGACCGCGTGCTCGGCTGGTCCGGCGCGGCCGAGTGGGACTGCGCGTGGGAGCCACTGCCGTCCGACTACGAACCGTTTCACACGAGCGTGGGGCTCTTGACCGAGGGCGAGATGGCGCAGGTGCGCCAGCAGGAGATGGTGGACGAGATGACCGAGCTGCGCGAGGACGTGCACTCACTCGAGCGGATGCTCGCGCTGCTGCTCGCGAGTTAACAGGGAGTGTGACCGGTGCAGCTCGGCGCTAGCGCAGGGTGGACCTGCGCCCACGTGGCAGGTTTGCGTCCGCGCGAATAACATATTAGATGTATCGTCTTCTTCGTCTGCGTATTCCTTTTTCTTCTCTCTATCTCTCTGTTCTGCTCTTGGAGTCTTGGAGGCGTAGTTTTTTATTTAAACTTGGTGCTCCGTGATCTAATATATGTACGTGTACATGTGAATATTATATACCATTCACAGTGAATCTCACACGTGTACGTGTGGCGTGTGTTTTTCGTTTTATATATATATATATATATTTACTATGGCCAGCCACCGGCCCTCACATAATGCCCTCAGTAGGTGGACTGGGTGCTGGGTGTGTAGGAGTCCTGCGCTAGGCCTCGTCAAAAACATCATCAATCTCAATCACGACAATAATATATTGATGTGTTTACGTTTACGATTTTGTTAACCGAGAACACACAACACAACACAACACACGAAGAAAGAAAGCACGCACGCATCACTCAGCGCATGCGCGCAGAAGGCCGACGACTCCCCTCTCCCCTGCCCCTGCCCCTGTTCAGGACGTTGGCATTAGCCGAAAACTTTGAAGTTCTCGCTGAATTGGGTTAACCCGAAAACTTTGAAGTTCTGAATGTTCACAGTTCACAGTTTACAGTTACAGTTTCGAACCACAAACCACACTTAACCCGTGTTCACACTCATCAGTGCGTGCGCGCGTAGTGGTGGGAATGGTAGAGGTTCGTGGTCTATGTAACACTCTACTACTACTATACACTATACTACTAAGAAGCTCTACGCACTACAACTGCGACTAGTTCCTATTTTTAGAGTCCTGATGATTAATAATGATAAATTGATATTTTGGCACACAGAGTTCACAGTTCGAGTTCGCGAGCTGCTACCTAGAGCACCGCGCTACTACTACTACTACTACTACTACTACTACTACTACTACTACTAGATGTTAGCGTCCCGCTAGTTCTATTACTGGTGTGGTAGCTGGGTAGAAGCTAGGCTAATAGCCCCCCTCTGGCGTACGTATATCTTTGAGATATCCCGGTTTTGATATGGTGGGATATGGTGGGACATGGATATGGATATAGTAGGATATGGTGTGATATGGTGGGACATGATGGGATATGATGGATGATGGGATAGAGTCGGATATAGCAGTCGGATATAGCGGATATATTACTTATATTGTTGCTGTGTTGTCTAGAGCTCTATAGCTTTTTTATTGTGCTTTACAACAAAAATTAACCGAAATTTTATCGCCCTGCGGCGCCGGCAGCGCGCGCATTGCTTTGTGTGACAGCTGTAGCAGCAGTCTGCTTGGGCGCTTGGGCTATACGTACCCACCACCCCAGCACCACACGCACACACCACCCAGCCACACCAGCCCACACCCAGATGACGACCACCCACCACGATCCGCCCCACAGCCACACACACACACTCATACTCAGTCAATGACAGCAGAGACTTAAAATAGCATATTATATAATAGTTCGAGATACAACAGCCAAGCGCATGCAAAGTACACACATAAACACATCGCCCGCCATGTCATCCATGTGGGTGTGGGCACACTCTGCCCCCGACTCTCTCTTACTCCACCCTGTTCACTCCTCCTCCAGTTCCTCCGTAACCAACTGGTTAATTGGCCTGTGCGCACAACGTGGGCGGCATTCCGGCGCCATATCAAGGGTTCTACCAAAACACCTCACTACTCGACTCTCTACTCGACTCCCTACTCGCCTCTCTACTCGCCTCTCTACTCGACTCACTACTCGCCTCTCTACTCGCCTCTCTGCTCGACTCTCTACTCGCTTCTCTACTCGCCTCTCTACTCACCTCGCTACTCGCCTCCTCTCTACTCGCCGCTCTACTTGACTCCATACGCGCCTCTCTACTCGCCTCTCTACTCGACTCTCTGCTCGCCTCTCTACTCGCCTTTCTACTCGCCTCTTTACTCGGCTTTTTGCTTGACTCTCTACTCGTCTCTCTACTCGCCTCTCTACTCGCCTCTCTACTCGACTCCCTACACGACTCTCTACTTGCCGCTCTACTCGTCGACTCTCTTCTACTCGACTCTCTACTCGCCTCTCTACTCGCCTCTCTACTCGACTCTCTACTCGACTCTCTACTAGAATCTCTACTCAACTCTCTGCTCGACTTTCTCTACTTGCCTCTCTGCTCGCCTCTCTGCTCGCCTCTATACTCGCCTCTCTACTCGCCTCTCTACTTGCGTCTCTCTCTACTCGCATCTCTACTTGCATCTCTAGTCGCCTCTCTACTCGCCTCTCTACTCACCTCTCTACTCGCCTCTCTACTCGACTCTCTACTCGCCTCTCTACTCGACTCTCTGCTCGCCTTTCTACTCGCCTCACTGCTCGACTCTCTACTCGCCTCTTTACTCGACTCTCTATTCGCATCTCTACTCGACTCTCTACTCGACTCTCTACTCGACTCTCTGCTCGACTCTCTCTACCTCTACTCGCATCTCTGCTCGTCTCTCTACTCGCTCTCTACTCGCATCTCTACTCGACCCTCTACTCGACTCTCTACTCGACTCTCTGCCCGACCCTCTCTACTCGCCTCTCTACTCGCCTCTCTACTCGCCTCTCTACTCGCCCCTCTACTCCACTCTCTACTCGTGTCCAAGATAGATGTACCTACTACCGTATTTGCCTGCTGCAGTAGTTAGTACCCCCTGCAGTATCCTGGAGGATGCCCGCCGACATTCCTAAGTACGCTCTTCGGCCACATTCCTTCGAACGACTTGCACATCCTGTTCAACGCATTGCGGGCGCCCGCCCGGCGCCCGCCCTTTTGTATGTTGTGTTTCCTGTGCCGAGATTCATTGCGAGGACAGTCCTTGATGAATCTCGATTGTCGTTTCGTGGTTGTTTGGCCTCAGAGATTGTTGTTTCGTGGTTGTTTGGCCTCAGAGGCAAACATTCGTAAGAATTCTCTTACAACTCCAGAATCGCACGTCTGCTTCGAGCAGACGTCTGACGACTCGCCTCTCTACTTGCCTCTCTACTCGCCTCTCTACTCGCCTCTCTACTCGCCTCTCAACTCGCCTCTCTGCTCGACTATCTACTCGCCTCTCTATCTACTCGCCTCTCTACTCGATCGACTCTCTGCTCGACTATCTACTCGACTCTCTACACACCTCTCTGCTCGCCTCTCTACTCGACTCTCTACTCGACTCTCTACTCGACTCCCTACTCGCCTCTCGATCCGACACCCTACTCGACGCTCTGCTCGCCTCTTCTACTAGACTCTCTCTACTCGCCTCTCTACTCGCCTCTCTACTAGACTCTCTACTGGCTTCTCCACTCGCCGCTCTACTCGCCTCGCTACTGCCTCTCTACTCGCCGCTCTACTCAACTCCCTACTCGCCTCTCTTCTCGCGTCTCTCCTCGACTCTCTGCTCGCCTCTCTACTCGCCTCTCTACTCGCCTCTCTACTCGCCTCTCTACTCGAATCTCTACTCGAATCTCTACTCGAATATCTACTCGACTCTCTACTCGAATCTCTCTACTCGCCTCTCTGCTCGCCTGTCTACTCGCCTGTATACTCGACTCTCTACTCGACTCTCTACTCGCCTCTCTTCTTGCTTTTCTACTAGCCTCTCTACTCGCCTCTACTCGCCTCTTTACTCGCTCTCTACTCGCATCTCTACTCGACTCTCTACTCGACTCTCTACTCGACTCTCTGCTCGACTCTCTCTACTCGACTCTCTACTCGACTCTCAAATCGCCTCTCTACTCGCCGCTCTATTCGCCTCTCTACTCGCATCTCTACTCGCCTCTCTACTCCCTGTCTACTCGCCTCTCTAGTTGATTCTCTACTCGCTTCTCTACTAGCTTCCCTACTCGTCTCTCTACTCGCCTCCCTACTCGCCTCTCTACGCACCTCTCTACTCTCCTCTCTACGTGCCTCTCTACTCGCCTCTCTACTCGCCTCTCTGCTCGACTCTCGACTCGCCTCTCTATTCGAATCTCTACTCGACTCTCTGCTCGACTCTCTCTACTCGACTCTGTGCTCGCCTCTCTATTCGTCTCAATACTCGACTCTCTACTCGACTCTCTGCTCGCCTCTTTAGTCACCTCTCTACTCGACTCTCTACTCGACTCTCTACTCGCCTCTCTACTTGCCTCTCTTCTCGCTTCTCTACTCGCCTCTCTATTCGCCTCTCTACTCGCCTCTCTACTCGCCTCTCTGCTCGACTCTCTACTCGCCTCTCTACTCGCATCCCTACTCGCATCCCTACTCGACTCTCTGCTCGACTCTCTACTCGCCTCTCTCTACTGGACTCTCTACTCGCCTCTCTACTCGCCCCTTTACTCGCCTCTCTACTCGCCTCTCTGCTCGACTCGATACTCGTCGCCTCTCTACTCAACTCTCTACTCGACTCTCTACTCGCCTATGTATGTATGTAAAGATTCGGCGGCACCAGCACACGCGCGCACACGCGCACACAGGCCCGCGGCGCCACACCAGAGCTCCGGCGTGTCACAGGCACCACACATCCCACGGTTTGTCCGCAGGCAGGCATTCCACACAGACCACCATAGCCATAGGTAGCCCTAGTCTGTGTGATTGACCAAAGGGAGGGGGGGGGAGGGGAGCAGCAAGAATTCTTTTTGGACTAGAGCCAGCCGCCTCTTTACTTGACTGTCTACTCGACTCTTTACTCGCCTCTCCACTCGCCGCTCTACTCGACTATCTACTCGCCTCTCTACTCGCCTCTCTACTCTTCTCTCTACTCGACTTTCTACTCGACTCTCTGCTCGACTCCCTTTACTCGACTCTCTACTCGACTCTCTACTCGACTCTCTACTCGCCTCTGTACTCAACTCTCTACTCGCCTCTGTACTCGCCTCTCTACTCGCCTCTCTACTTGCCTCTCTGCCCGCCTCTCTTATACTCGCCGCCTCTCTGCTCGACTCTCTACTCGCCTCTCTATTTAACGCTCTACTTGCCGCTCTACTCGCCTCTCTACTCGCCTCTCTCTACTCGCCTCTCTACTCGACTCTCTATTCGTCTCTCTGCTCGACTCTCTCTACTCGACTCTTTGCTCGTCTCCGCCTCCATACTCGCCTCGCTATACTCGACTCTCAACTCGACTCTCAACTCGCCTCTGCCTCTTTACTCAACTCTCTACTCGACTCTCTACTCGACTCTCTGCTCGCCTCTCTACTCGACTCTGTTTTCGCCTCTATGAGCGGCTTCACCTGCTGAGAAGCTGCTCAATGACGAAGTCGTGCTTGCAGCCGGATATCTTATAGTTAGTGTCCGTGTTGAGCGACAAACTGTTGTCGAGCGTATTCGTCGCTGTCTCCTCCACTGCTGAGACGTACACCACTTCGCCGAGTGCGCGTCGGTAGGCCTGTGGCCCCAGCTCGACAAGCTCCCTGCGGCGCTCGGCTGTGAAGTCTGACATCGAGTTTTCCCCCGGCCTTGTCGTATAAGCCACGCAGGGGAACGGAGGTTAACCCGAACCGCCGCCCGCCAGGGAAGACTGCTGGCTGCTGGGAAAGGGGCGGATGGATGCGGGGGAGGGTGGGGCGGAGGTGTGGTGACTGACGTCTGTGACTGGTGCGATAGGGGGATAGGCCTAGGTGGTTGGATATGAAGGAAACGACGGTACACACAGGTGCGGGGGACATACCAGCACTTATAGTGAGAGACAGTACAGCAGCCGCAGCTACATGGTTAGAGATGGCTAGATACAGCGATACAGTCGGGATATCCCAAAGATATACGCTAGGGGGGGGGGGGCTGCTAATATCAACTGGGTTACGCTACCTCCCGTACACACACGCCCCGCCGCATCTCCGTGTCTATATGGGCTATGGGCTATGGGGGATGGCTAGAGCATTCCCGGCGACGACTAAGACACTAAGACTAAGACTAAGACCAAATACCATAAGACGGCGAAAAACAAAAATGCAAAAAATACTAAGATTAATACTAAAACTAAAACCCCGTATGCGTATGCGTATGCGTATACTGTATATGCTCATGTTTTATGTTTTACCAATTTCATTATTAGTATTAGTAGTCATCGTAGTCGTAGTCGTAGTATTACTAGTAGTATGTATATAGTATGAGTATATAGCGTAGTGTGCCACTGAAAACTCTATCTGACTTAGTATATAGTATTATATATAGTATTAGTATATAGATATAGATAAGTATAAGCAGAGTTTTTCTATGTGTATGTGTATACGTATATATAAATATATGCATATCATTATACATATTATATGTATGTTCTCAGAATCAGAATGAGCATTGAATATGATCTTTTTACACGTACCATACGTGATACGTATCAATCACCAGCACAACCCAGCAAAACACGTCGGATACATTCCGCGTATCTGTGTCTGTGTATCACGTACTTATCTGAACCATGATTCATATCCAGGTTCGGAAACTTTATATTCAAAATATACATATATCCGTAGTAATTATATAGTGTAACCACAACCACAATTCTCTGTATTACAGTCTGTATCAGGACAAAGCCCCCCCCTGGAGTATATCTTTGGAATCTCCCGGTTTTGACATGGTGGGCGATGGTGGGATACGGTGGGATATGATGGGATGCATAGGGGATATAGTCGCATATAGTCAGATATAGTCGGATATAGTTGGATTTAGTTTGATATAGCGGGTATATAACTAGTTGTCTATATCGTAGCTTTACAATTGTGCTTCAAAGCGCAACATACACCTAAAACTTATCGGCCTGCGGCCTGCAGCGCGCGCACTGCTTTGTGTGACAGCAGTAGCAGTCTACTTGTACTTGGGCTCAAGGGTTAACCCACCTCGGGTAAACCCATAGTCGAGCAGAAAGACGAGAAGAGAGGTGAGTAGAGAGGCGAGTAGAGAGTCGAGTAGAGAGGCGAATAGAGAATACAGAGTCGAGTAGAGGGTCGAGTAGAGCAGAGGAAGAGGCGAGCAGAGAGTCGAGTAGAGAGAGGCGACGAGTTGAGAGGCGAATAGAGAGGCGGTCAGATAGTCGAGTAGGGAGGCGAGTAGAAGAGAGGCGAGTAGAGATACGGGTAGGTAGAGAGGTGAGTAGAGAGCCGAGCAGCGAGGCGAGCAGAGAGTCGAGTAGAAGTAGAGAATCGAGTAGGAGCAGAGAGGCGAGAAGAGATAGAGAGGCGAGTAGACAGGTGAGAGGTGAGTAGAGAGGCGAGTAGAGAGTCGAGTAGAGAGGCGGGCATAGAGGCGAGCAGAGAGTCGAGTAGAAAGCGAGTAAAGAGTCGAGTCGAGAGGCGAGCAGAGTCCAGAATGGCGGGTAGGGAGGCGAGTAGAGAGGCGAGCAGAAAGTCGAGTAGAGAGTCGAGCGTCGAGCAGATCGGGTTAACCCTAACTCGACTCTTACTCTCACTCGCCTCTCCCTCTCTACTCGACTCTCTACTCGCCTCTACTCGACTCTCTACTCGCCTCTCTACTCGCCTCTCTACTCGACTCTCCACGCAACTCTCTACTCGACTCTCTACTTTGCTCTCTACTCGCCTCTCTACTCGCCTCTCTACTCGACCCTTTACTCGACTCTCTACTTGGCTGAACAACACCCTTGCTTCAGTCGCTCTGCTGACGGGGGGTCACGTGCGGAGGCTCGAGCGAACAGGAGGGCGAGTCCTCTCTCCTCTCGTTTCTCCCTTCGGTACACTAGCCCTTTGGTATTACTATCGGTGAGGCGCCGACCTCTATTTTAACCGTAAGAAGCTAAATCTCTTTAACGGTAGAGGTAAGCGGCGCGTCGCTCGCACTGTTCTTTGAGCTGCGACCATCTAGCTGCGATCCTTCTCGTCGACATCGTCGACCATGGACTCTCTCTCACCCCACCCACCACTACCCTGGTGAGTGAGACTCCATGGCGAGATTCCTCGTGGACACTCGGTTAGTCTGTCTGTGTGTCTTGTGTTCGTCTGTCTGTCTGTTTTGCCTCCCCATGCACCAGGCGTGGGGGGAGGCGCCTGTGTTGCGTGTCAGTGGACAGTCGTGTGCAGGGTCCAGGACCTCCTTCTGTGGGGAGCTACCTCGGCCCTGCCCCTTCCACCGTTCGCTCTGCAGCTGGGCTAGGGTTTCGTCAACCCTAGCCTAGAGGCGGCGGTTGGGAGGCGGCTGTCGCCGCGCCAGAGGCGGGCGCTTTGCCCATTCTTTCTGTTTTATATGTATGTGTCCCTGCACTCTCGTGAGGCACGTCCGACGTGCGGGGGGGGCCTGTTGCAGAGCGAGTAGATAGAGAGTCGAGCAGAGAGTCGAGCAGAGAGTCGAGTAGAGAGGCGAGTAGAGAGGCGAGTAGATAGATAGGTGAGTAGAGAGGCGAGTAAAGAGGCGAGTAGAGAGTCGAGTAGATAGTAGATAGGGAGTCGAGGCGAGAGGCGAGCAGAGAGTCGAGTAGAGAGTCGAGTAGAGAGTCGAGTAGAGAGTCGAGTAGAGAGGCGAGTAGAGAGTCGAGTAGAGAATCGAGCAGAGAAGTGAGCACAGAGAGTCGAGTAAAGAGAATCAAGTCGAGACGCGAGTAGAGAGTCGAGTAGAGAGAGAGTCGAGTAGGAGGTCGAGAGGCAAGCAGAGGGTTAACCTGAGCACTTAGAGTCTGATACAGTGCGGCAGCCGCACAGCCGCAGCTACATGCTACATGGTTAGACATAGCTAGATACAGCGATACAGACGAGATATCCCAAAGATACACATCAGGGGGGAGCTCTCAGTCACAGTAACAGACAGAGTGGCCTCAGCCCGAGCCTGCTCAGCCTCAGAAGGCTGCTGCCTCAGGGTCAAGGTCGGGTTTTGTAGCAACGTTAAGCCAACAGTCCCGGCGGAATATGGGGGGTCGAGCAATAACTTTATCCTTCTCTCTCTAACCCCAGCTTGGTCTGGGCCTATGACTATGATGACTATAATAGACTATAACTCTCCTCGTCCTAGGCTAGTCCTAGGCCTAGGCTCGCTATGAAGAAAGTGTATGCTTATAATGTCATGATAACAGGATGAGCGATGGCGATGAGCTTAACGCTTAACGCTGAACACCAACCCCGGCCCCGAAGTTGTTAGTTGTTGTTGTGAGCTGATATCGCCAAGCTTTGTTTTCCATCATTCTCATAGCTCTAGCTCATAGAAAAAGAGCCAGCTGGAGCGTCACGGTCGGCTCGTTCTCGTTCTTCCGGGTCCGGGGCCTCGGGTTAACCCGGATAGGCTCAATGTTCATGTCATCCTACATCCTACACCTACACGCTTACACGCACGTACCATAAAGTTAAATTAATGCACATAACTTATATGGCCATCAATAAGCGACAAGGATCGAGATCTCAGAGATATACCTGATAGAAGATACAGCATATTATTATTCAACAGGCTACGAAATACAACACATGCGCAACGACTTATTCGGCTATGATGGCTATGGCTATGGCTATGGCTTTTACTTGTGAATCTGTGAACTAGGGACGGACCCTCCAAAGCTCAAGGCAGTGTCTGGTGATGTAACATGCAGCATGCAGCATGCACATGCAGCATGCCGTTATCGTTAGCAAAGGAAAAGATTATCTGACGCCCGCGTCGGCCGCCGAATTTTGATTCAGGTTAAGGAAATAGGTGTGAAGACAGCTATTCACAGCTAGTTATATCGGTTTCTCTTTATATAATATAATAATACAATACAATATATTCGGGGAACCCGAGAATTCTTACGAATGTTTGCCTCTGAGGCCAAACAACGACGAAACACCAATCAAGATTCATCAAGGACTGTCCTCGCAATGAATCTCGGCACTGAACACACAACATACAAAAGGGCGGGCGCCCGGCGGGCGCCCGCAATGTGTTGAACGGGATGTGCAAGTCGTTCGAAGGAATGTGGCCAAAGAGCGTACTTAGGAATGTCGGCGGGCATCCTCCGGGATACCGCGGGGAGTACTAACTACTGCAGGCAAATACCGTAGTAGGTACATCTATCTTGGACAGCCCCCCGTTCGAAGCGTGAAGGTTCGAATGAAGAGGAATCTACTGAACCAAGATGGATATGCGTCGTATTCTAAGTTGAGTAGCAAATAAAGTTGTTATTCGCGAGGGGAGGGGGGGGTTGGGGGTCACGCGCACCTAGGTGGGTGATAGACTATGTCGAAAGCTTTGGCTCTATCGTAGATTGAGTAGCCGTCGCAATGATGTCTCATGTTGCGAATTAATAAGATATTCGCAGGGCTGGGGGGGAAAGGGGCTAGACGCTCAGAATAGGATATGCCTCGAGTTGTGAGCGAGTCATCCTAAACGGGTCTCATGGTACGAAATATTTATATATTCCGTATGGCAGGGGGGAGGGTCGCACGCGCGGGGGCGGCGACAGACGCTCAATAGACGAGGACCCCACTGTTCGAGTGGAGCCTGTCGGATTGGGTCTCATGTGTGATTATAATATAATTGTTGGGCGGGGGGGAATAGCAGGAGACGTAACGGCGCCGGGTGGCGCTAGTGTTATGCCCCGCTGG
>Ga0209390_10003709_pt1 | contig 24234 bp, 19 predicted proteins | sample BON01_FD_187212 | JGI IMG/M metagenome (GOLD analysis project Ga0209390, IMG submission 187212) | Freshwater microbial communities from Lake Bonney liftoff mats and glacier meltwater in Antarctica - BON-01 (SPAdes) (version 2) | ecosystem: Environmental > Aquatic > Freshwater > Ice > Glacier... | reverse complement strand
GCCACGCGGCCCGATCGCACAGGGTGCGCACGAGGTCGAGACTGTGGGTGACCATCACGATCGTGACCCCTTGTCGACGCAACTTGTACAGATGCTCGAAGCAGCGGCGCTGGAACTCCTCGTCGCCAACGGCGATGACCTCGTCGATGATGAGGATGCGAGGGTTGACGTGGACGGCCACCGAGAACCCGAGCCGGACGAACATGCCGCTCGAGTAGTGCTTCACCGGCGAGTCGACGAACCCGTCGAGGCCCGAGAACTCGACGATGTCATCGAAGATGTCGTCGACCTCATGTCGACTCAGCCCGAGGATGGCCGCGTTCAGGTAGATGTTCTCGCGACCACTCAGCTCGGGATGGAAGCCTGCGCCGAGCTCGAGCAGGGCCGAGATGCGGCCATCGGTGTGGATCTCCCCGCGGGTGGGCTTGAGGATGCCGGCCATCATCTTCAACAACGTGGACTTGCCGGACCCGTTGTGGCCGACCAGGCCGTACACCGAGCCATGGGGGACCTCCAGGGACACCCCCTTGAGCGCCCAGAATTCCTCGTAGCGCTTGCCGCGGCGCTTCGTGAACAGCTCTTTCACCGAACCGGCGCGTTCCTTGTACAGCCGGAAGTGCTTGGCGACGTCGTCGACGGCGATGGCCGGGGTCTCGCCCATCACAGTTCCTCGATGACGTTGCGGGCCTTGCGGGTGAACAGCAACGAACCGACGGCGAACGTCACGAGCGATACCGCGATCACGACGAGGAAGGAGAGCGCACTCGGCCAGACGAGCAGGTAGAAGGCGTCACGAGCCCAGGCCACGAACTGGGTGAGCGGGTTGAGCTCGTAGATGCGGAACGCCCACGCGGGGATCTTGGCCTCGACCTGCGAGATCGGATACACGATAGGGGTGGCGTAGAAAAGCATGTTCATGCCGACGCCGACGAGGTAACCCACGTCGCGGAGGTACACGTTGTACACCGAGGCGACGAGGCCGACGCCGAGGCCGAACAAGCCGACGAGGACCAGCAAGAACGGGAACAGCAAGTAGGTCAGGCCCACGTTCCCGACGACGAGCATGATGGCGACGAGGATGCCGCCCTCGATCACGGCCTGGAGCATGACGGTGAACATGTTGGCGATGGCCGGACACGCCGGCGGGAAGTACACCTTGTTGAGGAGCGCGCCTGCGCTCTGCAACGCCGCCATGGACCCGTTCACAGTGCCGCTGAAGAAGTTCCAGACCACGAGACCGCAGAACAGGTAGAGCGCGAAGCTGTTGGTGCTCCCGTTCCCGGCCCGCGGTGCTTCGGCACCGAAGATGACGCCGAACACGATGCTGAAGATGATCAGCGTCGACGCCGGGTTGATGAGCGACCAGGCCCAGCCGAGAACACTCTTCTTGTACCGGGAGCGCAGCTCGCGCTGGGCCAGGTTGTAGATGAGGTTCCGGTAGGTCCAGATCTCGGCGACGGCGGTCAACTACATCCCTTCGGTGAGCAGCGGTCGAGGATATCAGCGGCGCCGAGCCCCTCCCGCGACCCCCAGAGCGGCCCGGGTCACCCGCCCGAGCGGTCCCTGGGGGTCGGTCCGAACCCGCCGATCGGCTGCCCGGTGAGGGCGGGCACAGGCGTCGAGGAGGGGCCTCGCCACCCTCGGCCAGACGTGCTCGGCGGCCACCAGCGCGGCCCGTTCCGCCCGAGCATGGCGGTCGTCGGGACTGGTCGAGAGGAGGCGGTCGAGGGCCTCGGCGACCGCCTCGACGTCATCTGAGGGCACCACCACACCCAGATCGCGCTCGGCCACGATGGCCGACCAGTGGTCACCCTCGGTGCAGACCACGGGCAGGCGGGCCCACAGGTAATCGAGGATGCGGGTGCGGAAGGCGAACTCGGTCTCGACATGGGCATGGTGCAGGCTCACGCCGATCTCGGCGTCGGCCAGCCAGTCGACCCGCTCGTCGTAGGGCACCCACTGCTCGTGGAACACGACCCGTTCCCCGAGCAGCCCGAGCTCGCGGGCCCGGTCCCGAGCCCGATCGACGAGGACAGCTCGGCCCACCGCGGGGGTGGGATGGGCGCCGGCGAGGAACACCGCGACGGCGCCCTCGTCTCGGGTTCGAGCCACCGCTTCCACGAGGGTGACGGGGTCGAGCCAGTCGTAGAGCCCACCGCCCCACAGCGCCACCTTCGAGCCCGGCGCCACCAGCCCACCGGAACCGGTGAGCGGCCGGGTGGCCGATGCCGGAGGCGGGCCCACCGGCGTACCGAAGGGCACCACGGCGACAAGAGACTCGAGTGTCGGATCTTCGGCCACCACCCGCGGGCTGAGTCTCCCCAGGGCGGCGAGCATCCCGATGACCAGGTGTCGCTGGCGTTCACTGGCCACCAGCACGACATCGGCGTCGCGCAACGGTTCCACCATGTGGCGCTTGGCCGCCCCCGCCCAGTCGCGCTGGGCGTTGAGCGGCTCACCCCGACGGCGTACCAGCGTCTCCAGGAGACCGGGGTCGTAGGCGTCGACGATCAGAACGGCATCGCCCGTCGCCAGCCACGGGTGCTCGGCAACCACGGCGCTGAAGGCCACCACCACCTCGGCCTCCCGGGCGAAGGCCCGCAGCGAGGCGGCATCACCCGCGGCCACCTGCCGCGCCGAAGGAGGAAGGGCGACGGGCTCCACCGCGGGGGCCGCGAGGACGACCCGATGGCCGGCATCGGCCAACACCCGCGCCAGCTCGACCGCCCGGATGGCGGGCCCGGCCATGGTGGGCCCCACCGGGTCACCGGTGATGACGAGCACGCGTGGGAGCATCTGAGTCCGGAGCCGGCCGAGGATCAGATCTCGAGGGGCTCGTGCTCGATGGCCTCGACCAGCGACTCGATGCCCATGCCGTCGGCCCGACCGATCCGTGCCCACAACGCCAGACTCATGGCCACCATGGAGGCCGACGAACCGAAGAGGTAGCCCAGCTCGACCCGGAGCTCGAGTCCGGGGATCGTCGCGATAACCCCGACACACACGGCCAGTCCCAGGGCCCAGGCACCGGTCATGAGGCGATGCCCGCCGAGGGCCATGAGGGCCTGGGCCAGGGTGAGGGCGATGATGAAGGCCCCGCTGCCCGCGGCCAGGAGGGCCAGCCCGGCGCTCCCCATGGCGAAGTCCTTGAAGAGCTTGGCCCCGACCGGCGCGCCGAGGAGGTAGGCGCCGACGACGCCACCGACGGCGACGATCACGACCGCGGCGAGAAGCTTCTTGAGGCCGTCCCTGAACTCGTCGTGGCGGCCCGAGCCGGCCAGGCCCGCCAGCTTGGGCAGAAGGGTGCCCTGCACGGCCTGGAAGGCCAGCACCGGTACCCGAGCGACAAAGAACGCTGAGGCGAACCCGGCCACGAACACCTTCTCGCCCGGGCCGGCCAGGATGTTCACGGCCAGCAACGACGAGTAGGCCAGCGCCTGCATCATCACCGAGCTGAGCAGGAGCCAGCCGAGCGACGCCGAGAGCTCGCTGTAGGGCGCGGCCGGCCCGGGGGGCAGCAGGCCACGTTGGCGCCGAAGAGCAAAGGCGGCCGCGAAGAACGGGGCCAGCGCCAGCACCATGGCGTAGGCGCCGGCCTGATCGACCCCGGCCGCGGCCAACGCCACCGCCCCTACCAGACGGATCGCGCCCTCCGCCGCCAACAACTCCCCGTAGGCCCGGAACCGACCCTGACCGGCGAGCACACCGCGGGTGAGGTGCACGACGTAGAAGCCGACCAGGCCGACGGCCAGGGCGGGCACGAACAACAGATCGCCGTGATAGAGCTGATCGTTCAGCAGCGGCGCGGACAACAACGAAATGACCACCAGCGCCGCAGTGATGACGCCGCCGAGCTTGGCGGCACGGTGCACGAGGGGACCACCACCCAGGCCCTGGGCCCGCCGATGGGCCACCGCCCGCCCGACCTCCTGTTCGAGAGGGAGGAAGAACCCGGGCCCGATCACGAAGATGACGGCCCAGAAGGCCGAGAAGGCCGCAGCCGCGCCACCGGCGAGGGAGTTGAGCGCCACGATGACGAACACGTAGGACGTGAGCGCGGCAACGACCAGACCGGTGCCGACCGCGGCCGTGCCCTCGGGAAGCGTCTGTCGGGCCTGCGCGGCGAGACGAGCCGCCTTGTCCTTCACCGTGCCGCCTCCGCCACCACGGCCGTGCCGACGACCCGGTCGAGGACCTCGTGGGGAGGCAGGATGGACTTGCGTTCTGCGTCGATGTCGCCGGCACCAGACGCCAAGGCGACGAAGTGCTCGAGCTGGGTGACCAGCGGCTCGCGTGCATCGAGGATGGCGGGGATGTCGATCACGGTCTGTTGGCGATAGCCGGTCTGACGACCCTCGAGGAAGTTGGCACCCACATGGTGGTACACGGTGATGTCGCGCCGGAGCAGGTCCACCTCGATGAGCCGATCGAGCTCGGCGACCTGCAAGGTGCGCAGCTTGCGCTGCGAGACGCGACTGGCGGAGAGGCCGGCCACGAGCCCGCCCGGAAACGCCAGCGAGATCTCGGCGATGTCCTCCGAGCCCGGGGGCGATGCGGGATGGCATCGCGCCAACTGGGCCTGCACACCGTCGGGCATCTCCCCGGCCAACCGGATGGCGAGGTCGACATCGTGGATGGCGAGATCGAAGGCCACACCCTGGGTAATCCGAGGAGTGTGAGGCGAATGACGCACGACGTTGACGTGAATCGGACGCTCTACGATCTCGTGCATCTTGAGCACCGCGGGGTTGAAGCGCTCGAGGAGCCCACAGACCAGCGGGACATCGTTCTCGGCGGACGTGTCGACGAGGGTGCGAGCTTGCGTCAGGTCCTGGGACAGCGGCTTCTCGACCAAGGTCGGCAGCCCCGCCTCCAGTGACCGACGAGCCCACTCGAGGTGCGTCTCGCTCGGCGTGGCCACCACCACTGCATCGATGTCGTCGAACCCGTCGAGAGTGGGCACCCACTTGGACCCCCACGCCTCAGCGGCAGAGAGGCCACGCGTGGCGTCGTTGTCCACGACCAGCGTGAGCTCGGTGGAGAGGTGCTGAGCGATGACACGGGCGTGCATCGACCCCATCGTTCCGGACCCCACGAGGGCGATGCGCAGTTGAGCCATTCTGTTGCGAAACGTACCACCGGCTCCGTGCCCGGCTGTGGAACCCGTACCGGTGAGCGACGACCCGATCAGCGGTGCCGGACCGGGCCCTCATGGATCGCGCGGTCGTAGAGATCGAGGTGAGCCGCCGTCACCGCCTGCATGGAGAACCGCTCCTGGATCAGCCGCCGACCGCCTTCCCCGATCCGGCGCCGCAGACCGGAGTCGTCGAGCAGACAGACGAAGGCGTCAGCGATGCCACGACGGTCGCCGGATCGGGCCAGCACGACGTTCTCGCCGTCGACGAGTCGGCCGGTCGGGTAGTTGTCGGGGAGCGCCGTGGTGACCACCGCGACGCCCGCGGCCAGCATCTCGAGGCTGGCGGTGCCGAACCCGAGATCCTGGAGATCGTGCGCCTCGACGTCGGCCGCGGCGGCAAAGTCGGGCACCTCGTGCTTCGGCACGGCGCCCGTCACGATCAGCGAGCCTTCGACGCCCAGTTCCGCCGCCCGCACCCGGAACCGATCGTCGTAGACGTGCCCGACCACCACGACCACGGCGTCGGGCACCTTCTCGAGGATCAGGGGCATGGCCTCGACGAGGGCGAGGCGGTCCCGAAGCGGGATGACATGCCCGAGCGAGAGGACCATCGGGCGATCACCGATACCGAGGCGCTCGCGCACCACCGCGCCATCTCCCTCGATGAAACGGTCGGTCTCGACCCCTACAGGAATGTCGATCACACGGTCCTCGGGGATCGCATACCGAGCTCGCACGTAGCCGTGCACCGGGCCGTCGACGGCGACCACCCACGGGCGAGAAGCCCGCACGAACCCACGCACCACGCTGAGATCCCCGGCGGCCATCACGGCACCGTGCAACCGACTCGGGCTGATGAGGCGGGTGTGGACGGACAGGACCACCGGCACCCGCCGGCGACGAGCCCAAATCGTGCTCATCCACGTGAGGTCGAAGAACTGGCCGTGCTGATGGACGACGTCGGGGGCGAAGCCGTCGAGGAGCCGGAACATCCGGCGGAGGTTCTTCGGTGAGGCCACGAAGGGGATGTCGTAGTTGAACGCCAGACGCGACGTGGGTGCGAAACCGGGGAGCCTCACCACCCGCAGCCCGCCGACCTGCTCTTCCGGAGGCGCATCGGGGAACGAGGAGGTGATGACCAGGACCTCGTGCCCGGCTGCGGCGCAGTGGCGGGCGATGGCCTCGCTGAGATGGGCGCTCCCGCCGGCGCGCGGGGGGAAGAAGGCGTTGACGACGGCGATCCGCACGGCGTGACCTAGCCGCCGAAGGCGGAGCGGACCGCGGCGACGACTCGGTCGAGCTCGGCCGGAGTCAGGTGGGGGTGCACGGGAAGGCTCACCACTTCGGCAGCGGCACGCGCCGCATTGGGTGTCTCGTCGACCACGACGCGAGGATCGCCCCGGTAGCAGTCGTAGTCGTGGACCATCCGCGGGTAGTAGACGCCACTGCCCACACCGGCGGCGGCCAGATGCTCCACGAATGCATCCCTGGTCAGCCGTGCGTCGTCGGTGATCCTCACGGTGTACTGGTGGTACACGTGCCGGCGACCCGGACGCTCGACAGGTGTGATCAGTCCTTCGAGCCCAGCCAGGCCCTCGTCGAGCGCCGCAGCGTTGGCCCGACGGGCGTCGGTGATCTCGGGCAGCCGCTCCATCTGGGGGATGCCCACGGCGGCCTGGAGGTCGGTCATGCGGTAGTTGTGGCCCGCCAACTCGTACTGGTACCGGGCTCGCATCCCCTGGTTGCGCAGGAGGCGGAGCCGGTCGGCCAGCGCGTCGTCGTCGGTGGTGACGACGCCGCCTTCGCCGGTGGTCACGTTCTTGGTGGCGTAGAGGGAGAAGCAGGCCTGGCCGAATCCGCCCACGGAGCGCCCATCGACCGCTGCACCATGGGCCTGCGCGGCATCTTCGACCACGGCCAGCCCGCGGGCGGACGCCAGGATGGCGAGGGGTGTCATGTCCGATGCCTGGCCGTACAGGTGGACCGGCATGAGGACTCGGGTCCGATCGGTGACCACGGAGGGGACAGTCGCCGGATCGATGCAGAAGTCCCCGAGATCGATGTCGGCGAAGCGCACCGTCGCCCCGGCCTCGAGAGCGGCGTTCAGCGTGGCGACGAAGGTGAACGGGCTCGTCACCACCTCGTCACCGGGTTCGAGATCGAGCGCCTGAAGAGCAGCGACCAACGCAGTGGTGCCGTTGTTCACCGCCACCGCGTGGGAGGTACCGGTGAGCGCGGCGAACAGTTCCTCGAGCTTCGCCACCTTGGGCCCCTGGGCGAGCATGCCCGACCGGAGAACTTCGAGGACCAGTGCCTCTTCCGCCTCCCCGAAGCGCACGGTGCTGATCGGAACGGTGATGGTCATGTCGTCGCCTGCATCGCGGCCAAGATAGTAGCCACCACTGCGTCCGCCCCTGACGCTCCCGCCTCGCCAGGAGTTCCCATGCCCCGAGGACCTGCCATCCACCGAACGGCGATCGTGGCCCCCGACGCCGAGGTTGGCGAGGGCACCATCATCGGTCCCTACGCCGTCATCCTGGCCCCATGCACGATCGGAGCCGACTGCTGGATCGGCCCACACGTCGTGATCGGCACCACCGGTGAGCACGGCGAGGAGATGGTCGTCCAGACCGTCCCCGACGGAACGGACGAGGTGACCGACGAGGAGATCTGGTTCGGCGAGCACGGCGTGGGCGTCGTCATCGGCGACCGCACCATCGTGAGGGAGCAATCAACGATCCACTCGGGCACCGCGGCCCCGACGGTGATCGGCTCCGACGTCTTCTTGATGAACAAGACCCACGTCGGCCACGACTGCGTGCTCGGCGACCGTGCCCGCATCGCGCCGCTCGCCACGCTCGGCGGGCACGTCGCCGTAGGCGACGACGCGAACATCGGGATGGCCGCGGCAGTGCACCAGTGGCGCACCATCGGCGCCGGCGCGATGGTCGGCATGCATGCCACCGTCGTGAAGGACGTGGAGCCCTACCGGTTGGTCAAGGGCACACCGGCCCGGCCGGCAGGCGTCAACCGGGTGCTCATGGAACGTGCGGGCGTCGCTGAGGCTGACATCGACGCCCTCGACGCGCACTACTCGACGCCCGAGTCCCCGGTGCCGGAAGCGTTTCGCGAGGTCATCGAGCAGTGGGAAGCGGCCCGCCGGCACTGAGCGCCGCGGCATCACCGGACCCGATGTCCGCACCACTGTCGACGGGGTGGATCGCCGCCTCGGGCGGCGCCGAAACGCGACGTGGCCGGCCGATCACCAGCCACGCGACGATCGCGGCGGCGTACACGAGGAGCAAGATGCCCGAGGCGATGGGCGGGGTCCATCGCTCGGCGGTGAAGAACCAGACCGTCCCATCGGAACCGACGGTGTAGCGACGAAGGTTCTGGGCGAAGGCGACCACGTGAGCCACGAACAAGGCCACGAGAGCCAACGGCACCACCAAGGAGCCGGGAGCAACGACCGGTCTCGGCCATCTCGCCAGTCCCCATGCCGCCACCAGAGGAACACCGACGACCAGCGGGAGGGTGTAGCGACCCTGCCAGAACAGGTCGGCGTCCCGGACGCCGGGGTACTGTATGGCCGCGGGGAGCACGAAGGTGCCGATCGTGAGCGCAACCACGACGAGCCCGATCCGTCGGAACGATGTGGCGAGCAAGGCCAGAACGAACCCGGCGAACACGATGGCCCAGACGAAGTAGACAGCCTCCGGCAAGCGGGTGTCACCCCAGCCGAACACCCCCACCCACTCCCGGAACAACAGGCCGACCTCACCCACGAGCGCCCGTTGGATGTCGGATTGGGCAATGGTCAGCGGAGCCACGCCGCTGTTCGTGCTGTCGAGCGGCTTGACGACGACGATCCAGGCCATGGCAGCGATGCCGGCCGCCACGCAGACCGCGAGGGCGGCGCGAACGGAGCGATCCGCGGCGAGACGTTTCACGCCTGCCCACCCGGCCAAGACGGCAAGGGACGCACCGATGATCGCCACCCAGAGCGGACCGAGCTGTCGGGTGAGAGCAAGGAGCACCACAGCAACGGCGAAGCGCAGAAGGACCCGGCGATCCACCCGCGACTCTTCGATCAGGGCGAGGCCCCCGACCCACGCGCCGACCGCGGCCGCCACCTCGACGGCGTTCGGGTTCACGAGCCCGAACAGATAGAAGGCCATCGGCGTACACGCCACCACGATCCCGGTGGGCAACCACGACGACCACTGACGACGGCGCGCCGTCACCATCGCGGAGGCGATCAGCGCAGCACAGATCGCGGCGTTCATGACGCGCATCGCGAAGAAGCTTTTTCCTGACGTATCGAGGAGGGTCGGGAGCCCGACGATGGCGTAGTACAGCGGTGGGTGCCGCCCGGCCGAAGTCGGGAACTCGGCCACCTGTTCGTCGCCGACCACGACGAGGCAGTCACCCGTGACGGCCGGCTGGAAGGCGAAGCACGCCGGGTTCGTCTGGGCGTAGATGACGGGGGCATCCACGAGCGTTCCCGGTTCGCCCATCGCGTCGCGCTCGCGACCGAGGATCTCGCCGTGGGCGACGGAGTAGGCCCGCAGCGTGTGAGCCGGTTCGTCAGGCCCGCCATAGCGGGGGCTGGCGATCGCCCAGCAGCTCCCGATGACGAACACGACGACGAACGTGGCCAGCCAGACCCTGAGATCGTGGTAATTCGGTGTCGTCCACAACCTCGCCGCCGTGGACTCGGTCCGTTGCGCCACGCTCCTCCCTTCAACGCCAGCCGGAGCAGCCGTCACTCTAGGCTGCGCCGTTCCCGCCGCCAGTGAGCTCGTCGACGATCGACCCGAGACGCTCTGAGAAGCGGGCGAAGTCGTAGTGCTTCGATCGGGTCATGGCCGCAGCCGAGAGCTCGGCGCGCAGGTCTGCATCGTCGATGAGCCGCCGGGTGCACGCTCTCAGGCTTCGGAGATCGCCGAACACGAGTCCGTCGACTCCATCGCGCACGATGTCGGGTTGCCCGCCGGCCCCCATCACGACCGGTACCGCTCCGGCCGACATCGCCTCGACGGTGGTGATGCCGAAGTGCTCGGCGCGCACCGGGTCGGCGTCGAGGTCCTCGCCGAGACCGGTCGCATGCCAGTAGATCGAGGCCCGCGCGTAGAGGGCGTCGAGCTCCTCCCCTGTCGCGCCGACGTGGATCTCGACGGGGAGACCCCGCGCCGCCTCGCGGACCGATGCCAGATAGCCCTCGTCGGCCACATCGCATCCCCCGACGAGGTGGAGCGTCCACCCGTCGGCGAGACCGGTGCCGACCAGCTCACCGAACGCCTCCACCATCTCGAGCTGCTTCTTGGCGTGGCCACGACCCGGCCCGAAGAAGCGGCCGACCGAGAGGATGATCGGCTCCTTGCGACCAGCTCGCCGCAGACGCACGGGAGGCTCGAGGACGACGCTGGAACGGCGCCACCACCGGTCGATCCACCGTCGGGTGAAGGCCGAGTTGGCGACGACGAGATCGTAGGAATCGAGCCAATCGGTCCCGGGCGGCTCGGCGACCAGCAGCGATGCCCGAGCGGCAACGAACCGGGCCGGGCCCGACCCCATCGTTGCGGCGACCAGGGGGACACCGAGCCGGCGGCGGTCGCCGTTACCGATCACGTCGTGCGCCACCACGCTCGCGCTCGTGATCTCGACGAGCGCCCCGTCGGGGAGGTCAGGCACGGAGACCGTCACCCGCAGCGGCTCGACAACCTGGAGGCGCGATCGGGGTGGCGACAAGTCTGCCTCGGCAACGACCTCCCCCTCGACCGACACCGTGATGCGACGCTCGGACCCTCCCGGGACGAAGCGGCCGAACCGGAGGTGCACCTGCCCCGAAGACCCCGGCGACGGGTGCACGCGCAGCACGCCGTGACCGTCGGTCCATCTGACTTCCTGCCACCGCACCACGTCGGGGCGGTGGAAACCACGCTCGACGCGGATCCCGGGAGGCGTGCGCCGCAGGGGACCACCTATCGCGTTCAGGACCCGCTGCCAGGGCGCCATCTCGGCACCCGGCCGGTCGGGGAAGTGCACGACATAGATGCCGTGGGCTGCGCCGTTCGCTCCGTGGTCCCGATACGAGAGGTTGACGAGGAGGTCGTATCCGGCGCTCACGACCTCGAGGGCCACCGTGGGATCCACCACCGTCACTGCGACGCGCGAAAGGTCCGACGCCAGCCGCTCCCCGAGCCAGATGGTGTCCAGCGCCTCGTGGGCCACCAGCGTCACGTCGTGGTGCGCGCTGAGCATCTCGGCCACCCCCGCGGCGTAGGACTCGCCCCCACCGGCCGTCCCCCAGAAGGCGTCGTAGACGGCGACACGGAGTCGAGGCCCGGTCGACTCTGTGGCCCCATCGGTGCTCATCGCGGGAGGAGCCACTTCTTCATCTCGGTGTCGGACATCTTCGAATGCCGTCGCGCATGTCGGCGCGACGCCAGCACGGACGGGGACAGGCGCACGAAGCCGGCGAACGAACCGAGGCGGCGGCGAACGGTCGTCGCGTTCGGCCGGCGGGCCCGCATGAGCGGGCGCACGACGTCGCGCCGTGCGTAGGAGCCGGTGACGAGCACGAACCGCCAGATCTCGTGCGCCGCCATTCTAGCCGGAGCGTTCTTGAGCAGCATGAGGAGCCGGTTGCGCTCGACGTGGTAGGCGAACACCGGCGATCCCTCCTGAGAGGTGGCGGCGTGGACGTGCCGGGCCACCGATGCCGGGGCGGTGCGGTACCCCCAGCCCCGCAAGCGACCTCGCCAGGAGAGGTCGGTGTCCTCGTAGTAGAGGAAGAACCGCTCGTCGAAGAGCCCGACGTCACGGAGGTAGGCAGGGCGCAGGAGCACGCTGCCCCCGCACCAGGCGAAGACGTCCGCTGGCGCGTCGTACTGGCCCTCGTCACGGTCGAGCCAACCCCGATCGGCCCCGGCGCCATCGTCGTACACCACGGACCCCACGTTGTTCACGACGTCGTAGGGCTGGCCCTGCACCGAGACGTCGACGCCCGTCGGTCGCCGGTCGACGTCCGCCAGGAACGTGCCCACTCCCGCGTCGATCCGGACCTCCTTGCGCCGCTCCGCCTGGAGCACGATCCGAACCGTCGTCGGCACCACCTCGCCCATCGGTACGGGCACCCGAAGCACCGCCGACCCGTTCGTCCACTCGAAGGCGCCGTCGCGATCCTGCTCGGGGCCCCAACCCCCCTCGGCGATGTGGGCATCCGACCACACCGAGCATCCGGCCACGAGGAGATCACGGACCATGACACCGAGCTGGCGTCCGTCGCCCGGCCCGGGCACGAACGTCGACGTCGTGATGCGCACGTCGACGAAGCGGGGCGCGAGCACGAGCTTGGAAGAGGCCGCTCCCAGCTCTGAGCTCCCCTCGAGGGTCTCGACCAGTGGCGTCAACCAGCCCGGCTCCACGAAGGCGTCGTTGTTCACCAGTGCGACGTAGTCGACCCCGGTGAGATCGGCCAGCGCCAGGTTGTTGGCCGGGAATCCGCCGTTGTGGTCGTTGCGGCGGATCTCGACGTCCGGAAACGACTGCTCGATCGCTTCGATGCTGCCATCGGTCGAGGCGTTGTCGACGACCACGATCGGTCGCCGCTCGCCCGGCCAGTTCAGGTCGTGAAGGTGTTGGAGGCATCGCAGCGTGAGCTCTCCGCCGTTCCAGTTGAGGACGACGATGCGGACCAGCGGTGCAGGTCCAGCCGGCACGGAACGACCGTCGGCTACAGGAGCGCCCGGCACCGGAGGCAGCGCTCAGCCCTCGAGAAGGCGGGGGACGAGACGGCCGAGCGGCACGCGGAAGTCGTCCAGCGGCGAGAGAGCGGACAGCCGGAGCGCCGAGTTGTCGAGGACGGAGTTCGCGGGCCGGAGCGCGGGACGAGGCGGCTGGAGATCGGCGGTGGCCACGGGCCGTACCCGACCGGGGTCTTGCCCGGCAGCGATCAGCACCTCCCTGGCGAACTCGTACCAGCTGACCGCACCCTGGTTGGTGACGTGGAACGTCCCGGGCCGTCGGTCGACCACGAGGCGGAGGATCATCGCCGCGAGATCGTCGGCGAAGGTGGGGTGACCCCGTTGGTCGTCGACGAAGCTGAGCGTGTCGTGCTCCGACGCCAGCCGCAGGATGGTCTTGACCATGTTCCCGCCGTGGTACCCGCAGACCCACGAGGTGCGAACGATGGTCGACCCGGAGTCGAGCTCGCGCTCGCCGGCCAGCTTCGAGGCCCCGTAGACCGACGCCGGCGACGGCTGGTCCCACTCGTGGTAGGGCTCGGGCTTCGTGCCATCGAAGACGTAGTCGGTGGACACGTAGCAAACGGGAGCCCCGACTCGCCGTGCGGCGTCGGCCACGTGACGTGTGCCGAGGGCATTGACGAGGTACGCACGATCCGGGTCGCCTTCACAGGCATCGACCGCCGTCCATGCCGCAGGGTGGACGATAGCGTCGGGACGCGTCGAGGTGACGGCTCCGAGCACGGCGTCACGATCGGCGACGTCGACGGTGGCATGGTCGACGCCGATCACCTCGTGACGGCCGCCCGCCGCGAACGCGTCGACGAGCTCGGAGCCGACCTGTCCGGCGGCGCCGGTGATCAGGACTCGCATGAGGTCACACGCCCTTCAGTGGTTCCCACCAGGACCGATTCGCCCGGTACCACTCGACCGTGGCCGCGAGCGCCTCGTCGAGGCTGCGCGCCGGGGCCCAACCGAGCGCACGAGCCTTGGTGCAGTCGACCGAGTAGCGGCGGTCGTGCCCGAGTCGATCGGCGACGTACTCGATCATGTCGTCCCCCGCCCCACACAGCGACAGCACCTTGTCGGTGAGGTCGCGGTTGGTGATCTCGTTGCCGCCGCCGATGTTGTACACCTCACCGATCTCCCCGCGGCGCAGCACCAGGTCGACACCGGCGCAGTTGTCCTCGACGTAGATCCAGTCGCGGATGTTGAGCCCGTCTCCGTAGAGCGGGACCTTGTGCCCATCGAGGAGGTTGGTGACGAAGAGCGGGATGACCTTCTCGGGGAACTGGTAGGGCCCGAAGTTGTTGGACGACCGGGTGACCATGACCGGGAGGTCGTAGGTCTCGAGATACGAGAGGGCGATCAGATCCGAGCCGGCCTTCGATGCCGAGTACGGCGAGCGGGGCTCGAGGCGGTCGGTCTCGTGCGAGGACCCCTCCTCGACCGAGCCATAGACCTCGTCGGTGGAGATGTGCAGGAAGCGCTCGACCCCGAGGTTCCGTGCGACATCGCACATGACGTTGGTCCCGAGGCAGTTGGTCCGCACGAAGGTGTCGGGATCGACGATCGAGCGGTCGACGTGGCTCTCAGCGGCGAAGTGCACGACGGCATCGTGTGCCGCCATCGCCTCGGCCACCGCCGACCGGTCGCAGATATCGCCCTGGACGAACCGGCAGCGTGAGTCTTCGGCCACATCGGCCAGGCTCGAGAGGTTGCCGGCGTAGGTGAGGGCGTCGAAGGCGGTCACCTCGTCGTCGGTCGTGGCCAGCACGTGACGCACGTAGTTCGAGCCGATGAAACCGGCCGCGCCGGTCACGAAGAGCTTCATGAGGTCAGACCCTCTCGACGGCGGGGCGGATCAGGGCCGGAGGCCGATGTGGGGCTGCCACTGCGGCTCGATGTCGGCCCGGCGGGGGTTGGCCTGGTCGCGACCCGACAGGATGGGGTCGGTCACACCCCAGTCGGCGGCGATGGCGGGGTCGTCCCACGCCACCCCGAGCTCGTCAGCGGCGTTGTAGTAGCCGTCGACGAGGTAGGTGATGGTCATGTCGGTGAGGGCGGCGAAGCCGTGCGCGACCCCAGGAGGGATGAACACGCCCCGATGGGGATTGTTGCCGTCGGCTTCGACGCCGAGGTCGAGGCACAGCGTGGCCCCGTCGGTGGGTGAGCCGGTGCGCAGGTCGTGCAACACGACACGCGCCGTGCCGTAGGGCACGTACCAGTAGTCGGCCTGGTGGAGGTGGTAGTGCAGCCCGACGACCGCCCCGGCCTGGCGATCGCCACGATTCCCCTGGATCATCTCTCGACCCTGCGGAAACCACTCCCGGCGGTAGGTCTCGACGAAGAAGCCCCGCTCGTCGCCGTGTACGACGGGGTCGACGACGTACACGCCGTGGATGGTCTCGGACGGGTTGACGCTCGCCACTTGTGTTGGGCCCTCTCGGTGAAACGGGACTGCGTAAAGCTATCCGACAGTCGTGCTGACCCGAGCGGCGGCGCCGTGACCGCCGAAATCCGTAACCCCCGCCCATCGACAGAGCAGTCCGGGACCACGCACCGCACGCACCGCAGACGGCGGTGCGCCTCAGACGATGGAGCAGCCGAGCAGCGGGTTGTCCGACCCGGGGCCGGTGTTGATGGCGTAGACGCAGACCCGACGCGGACCGGGAGTCACAGGAATCGTGAGGGAGAACCCGTGATGGGGGCCGAACTGGGGGTATGCCGCTCCCACATCGGGCCGGGGCGAGCTGGCCGAGGCCAGACCAGCGCCGCCCCCGTCGACGTACACGTGCACATCGATCGGCGCCGCCGAGTCGGGATCGATCACCCACCCGCTGACCGTGACGGCGTTGCCCGTGCGGGTCACCGCCTCCAGGTTCCCGACCGGATTCGTGGCGACATCGACGACCCGGCAACCGAGGACGGTGTTGTCGTCCCCGGCACCGACATTGATCCCGAACGCACAGATCGTGTGGCGACCACTGCCGAGCGCGAAGGTCTCGTCGAAGCCCTTGCGGGCGTCGATGCCGAAGAACTGGCCGATGTCAGTACGAGCGTCGTCGGCCAGGACCGATCGTTGGAAGGCACCGTTCGCCCAGAAGTCGACGGTGATCGGCCCCGGGGTGCCGAAATCGAGCGCCCAACCCCGCATCGCCACCGACCCCAACCCCGCGGTCGCGCGGTCGACCGCACCGATCGGGTTCACCACCGGCACGACCACCGTCCGGCAGCCGAGCAAGGGGTTGGTGTTGCCGGCGGCCACGTTGATGGCATACGCACACACCGAGTGGGTGCCGGCGGGCAATCCGGAGAAGGACGCCGCCCAACCCTGAGTCGGTCCGGCTCCCGCGTAAGCGGCCCTGACATCGTCACGAACCTGGACGGTGCGAACGGACTGACCCCATCGTCCCGAGACGTAGACATGGACGTCGATCGGCGCGGTCGTATCGGGGTCGAGCGCCCATCCGCTGGCGGTGACCGTGCCGCCCGCCGCAGTTGCAGCCTCGAGGTTGCCGATCGGGTTCCCGTCGACAGACGTGCAACCGATCCCGGGGTTGACCGACCCTGACCCGACGTTGATGGCGTAGGCGCAGAGCTGGCGGGTGCCTGCGGGGACCGGCACCGTGCCTTCGAAGCCGTGTGCCCCGGTAAAGCCCGGGTAGGCATCAGCCACGTCGGGCCGGTTCCTGTCCGCGCGAAGTTGGCCGGCGTAGCGCCCATCGGCCCAGAAGTGGACGTCGATCGGCCCGGTCGTGTCGGGGTCGATGGCCCAGCCGCTCACGGATGCACCTGATGGCAGGCGCGCCGCCCTCTCGAGCGTGCCGAACGGGGCGCCCCCCCGCCCGCCGCTGCCAGCGAGGCCGGCCAACCCGGCGGGATCACAACAGAACCGGTTCAGATCGACGTCGCCGACGATCCCGGGCACCCGCCCCGAGGACGTGTACTGCCAGAAGGTCCACGTCGCCCAGCCCGACGGCACCAGCGGGCGGAACGTGGTCGAGTTGGGGTCGGCGGGATAGCTCGGGAGCCACAACCGGTACCGAGCCCCGATGTCGGCCGGTGCACCGACCTGGTCCCGCCAGAAGTAGTAGCCGGTGTACACGATCGGCGGTCGACCGGTGAGCCGCTCGACCTCTGCGAGCCACACCCGGGCCCACTGGGCAAGATCGGCCCGACCCAAGCCGCCCGTCTCCTCGAGATCGAGGACCAACGGCAGGTCGGCGCCACCCCCGAGCGTGCCGGTGACCGACACCATGTAGCGGGCCTGGTCGGTCGCCGACGACAGCGGGAGGCGGGGACGGGCGTAGTGATACGCCCCCCGGTACAGCCCGGCCGCACCGGCCCCGTCGAAGTCTCGCCGGAACCAGGGGTTGGTGTACGTGGTGCCCTCGGTGGCCTTCACGAAGGCGAAGGTGTGGCCGGCAGAGCGGACCTGGGTCCAATTGATGGGAGCGCCGTTGGGGTGCTGCCAGCTCGCCACGTCGACCCCGGTCATCAGCCCACCGGCGGGCGCGGCCACGCCGAGCAGCAGGGCGAGGGCGACGACGATCACCAGGGCCCATCGCCTCGGGCTGCGGGTCCCGGCACGCGGAGCTCGTCGAGCGCTCACGAACCGTTCGTCGTCGGGATGACGCATGTCCATCGGGGCGGGGTCCTCGAAGTGACTCGTGCCGGGGTCCCGGCCTCGGACAAGCTAACATTGCCGGGCGGGAACTCAAGTCAGCCAGAGATCGCCCGGGCCTCGCCTGCCTGGTGGTACGTCACTCCAGGTCGACGACGGAGTGGTCGCCCACCATGAGGCGGGTGGCCCGGGGACGAGTGGACGAGCGGCGGATCTCCACCTGCTTGCCGATGAGTGAGTCGGCCACCCGGGGGATACCGAGCACCTTCGACTGCTCGAGCACGACCGAATGCTCTATCTCGGAGTCGATGATCTCGCAGTCGAAGTACACCGAGGTGAACGGCCCGATGTAGCTGTTGACCACCCGGGTGCGCTCCCCCACGATGGCCGGGCCCCGCACCGTGGAGTTGATGATCTCGGCACCGGCCTCGATCACGACCCGACCGTCGATCAGCGAGTCGTCGTCGACCGAGCCACGGATGTCGGTCTCGATGGTCTCGAGCACGAGCCGATTGCCTTCGAGGAGCGGCTGGAGCTTCCCCGTGTCCTTCCACCAGCCGTCGAGCACCTCGTGGCGGACGCGATGGCCGTTGTCGATCAGCCACTGGATGGCGTCGGTGATCTCGAGCTCACCACGCGGTGAGGGGTCGATGGCGGCGACGGCGTCGTGGATGCTCGCATCGAACAGATAGACCCCGACCAGAGCCAGATCAGAGGGCGGATCGACGGGCTTCTCGACCAGGCGCACCACCCCCCCGTCGGTGCCGATCTCAGCCACGCCGAACCTCTGCGGATCGGGCACCTTGGCCAGCAGGATCTGCGCCGACGGGCGCACCGGGTCGCGGTGACCCTCGCCGGCACCGGTGCGACGGCGTTCCTCTTCGAAGCGCTGAACGAATTCGGCGATCCCCTGTCGCAACAGGTTGTCCCCCAGGTACATGACGAAGTCGTCGTCGCCGAGGAAGTCACGGGCGATGAGGACACAGTGGGCCAAGCCGAGCGGAGCATCCTGGGGGATGTAGGTGACCGAGGCTCCCCAGCGGGACCCGTCGCCCACGGCGGCCCGGATCTCCGGACCGGTCTCCCCGGTGATGATGCCGATCTCGGTGATGCCGGCCTCGACCATGTCCTCGATGCCGTAGAACAAGATGGGCTTGTTGGCTACCGGCACGAGCTGCTTGGCGCTCGTATGGGTGATCGGACGCAATCTGGTGCCGGCGCCGCCGGAGAGGATGAGACCCTTCACCCGGCTGTGTCTAGCAGGGTCCGTCACCGGCCTCGGCCGACACCCTGATCAGGCCGATCGACCTGATCAGGCTGATCGGCAGCCGAGCAGGGTGTTGGCGTCGCCGCCACCGACGTTGATGGCGAACAGACAGACCGTCGATCCGGGTGGCGCAGTGACGGTGGCATCGAATCCGCTGTTCCGGCCGTAGCCCGGGTAGAAGAACTCGACATCGGGTCGGACCCGATCTGCAGGCACCGCGCCGGCATAGACGCCTGCGGCGTACACGTGGATCGACAACGGCTCCGTCGTATCGGGATCGAGCGCCCAGCCGGTCACCCTGGTGACGCCACCGACGCTCTGGGCGGACTCGAAGTTCCCGATGGGATTGCCGGTCCCCACGACCACCGACCGGCAGCCGAGTGACCGCGACGCCCCCGGTCCGTCGTTGAGCAGCGTGGCGCAGACCTGACGGCTTCCCGGAGCAGCCGGCACGATCGCCGAGAACCCGTGGCTCGACCCTCGGCCGGGGTAGGCCGCGCCCACGTCGCCACGGGTGACACTCGTGGGCACGATCACGGGTGACCCGCCGTCGACGACGAAGCGGATGGAGGCATCGTTCGTGTCCGGGTCGATGCCCCAGCCCGTGACCAGCACGCCGCCTCCGGTCGGCGATGCCGATTCGAAGTTCCCGAAGGGGTCGCCCGACACCACCACGGTCACACAACCCAACAACGGGTTGCGCACCCCGTTCGGTCCGACGTTGATGGCGTAGGCGCAGGCCCGGCGCGAACCACCCGCCGTTGGCACCACCAGATCGAATCCGTGGTTCGGACCCACCCGTGGGTAGGCCGCGCCGACGTCGGGCCGCGCCCGGTTCGCGACTCCCAGCCCGCCCCAGCCTCCGTCCACGTAGACGTGGATGTCGCTCGGACCAGTCGTGTCGGCATCGATGACCCAACCCGACAGGCGAACACCCCCGACCGTCGCCGTCACCGACTCGAGGTTCCCGATGGGCTCCCCCGCAATGGTCACCGAACGACAGCCAAGGGAGGGGTTCGTGGTGCCATACGGCCCCACGTTGATGGCGTACGCGCACACCTGGTGCGTCCCGGCTCCGACGCCGACCACGACGTCATAGCCGCGTCCCGCCCCGTACCCCGGAATGGCCGACGCCACGTCGGGCCGGTCGACCGAGGCGCTGACCGATGCCGCACCGATGCCGTCCACATAGATGTGAACGTCGATCGGAGCGTTCGTGTCGGGATCGAGGGCCCAGCCCGTGACGCGAGCGGAGCCATCCGGGCGACCCGTCACGCCGTCGAGAGCGCCGAGAGGATCGGCGGATCTCGGACCCCAGGGCGTTTGGGCCACGCGGGCCTGGCCGCTGCACTCGCCGCGCCCGGTGGAGCGGTCGCACAGGGGGGCGCTGCGCTCCCACGTCAGCGACGTGCGGGCGTTGGCGGTGACCGGCTTGTGGCCGGTGATCCCGATGTCGTACCCCGTGTCGACGCGCAGCCAGTACCGGTACTCGCGGCCGTTCGCCTGGATCACGTAGAAGGGCCTGGGAAGCGGGGTGAAGCTGTTCGGGTTGGTCGGGTTGTAGGTGCCGGCCCGCCAGCCGGTCGACCCCTGGGCCCGAGCGGGATCGACGTACCAGCACACCAGCCCGGCACCCAGGCCGACCACGTCGCATGTGCGCTGCTCCATGCCGCCGAAGCGGCTGACGGTGTCGTCCACTGCGGTGTCGAGCAGCTCGCCCTCGTAGAGCTGTAGGTAGAGCTGCTCACAGTTCCAGCTCGAGCCGGTGCTGCACCCGAACCACGGTCCCCACGAGTAGCGGCGCAGCGACACGTCGTCACGGGCCATCGACGACGGCGGGTTGCAGTAGCGGAAGGCGATGGTGCTCGCGGCCTGGCGGGCCGAGCTGACCGAGTCGATCGCTCCGGCCGCAGTGAGGTTCCACCCCCCGGCCGAGTCGAACTGCCACATGCCCACGCCGGCGGTGAAGTAGGCGGCGAGATAGGGGCCGGTCGTCTGGGCGAACGAGAACAGGTTCCGGTTGAGCGACCAGACCGCCAACGTGTCGGAGCGGCCCAGCGTCATCGGCGACGGGACCGGTCCGCCGGTCTCGGGGTAGGTGGGGACCATCATCATGGCCGCCAGCTCGGCCGCCGTGAGTCCTCCGCACCTGGGTTGGGCCTCGGCTGCTCCCCACACCGCGTCGATGGGACCGCGGCCGTACGTGCGACCCGACGTCGGCGGGGCGACGAGCGGGATGCAGGCGCCGAGCAGCACGGCCAGCCCGAGCGTTGCGGCCGCAGTCGCGACGCTCCGGCGAAGACGGCGGCGGGGGGTGACCGGGCTGGGTGGCGACATGGGGTACCTCGGGCGATTCGGGCGCGGCGTCGCCCGGGACTGCTCCACCCTCCACTACCGTAGCAACTGGCGCGGGGCGGGCGGCGGCAGGCCCTACCGCCCGCCGCCCGGGGTCAGGCGGCGTCGTCCTCCGCCCGGGGCAACACATGGGGGGTGCAGAACTGGTCGTACTCGGCGATCACGACATCGGCCGGGTCGATCGAGCAGGCCGGGCACTGCGGATCGCGGCGGATCTTGTAGGTCATGAACGACTGCTCGAGGCTGTCGTAAGCGAGCAGACGCCCCGACAGCGAGTCGCCGAGGTCGAGGATGATCTTGATGGCCTCGAGGGCCTGGATCGAGCCGATGATGCCGGTCAGGACGCCGAGCACACCGGCCTCGGCGCACGACGGCGCCAGCTCGGGCGGCGGGGGGACGGGCAGCAAGCACCGGTAGCACGGACCGTCGTGGGGCTTGAAGACCGTGACCTGGCCCTCGAACCGGAAGATGGAGCCGTGCACCACTGGCGTCGCCGTCTTGAGTGACGCGTCGTTGAGCAGGTAGCGGCTGGGGAAGTTGTCGGCGCCGTCGACGACGAGGTCGTACTGGCTGAGGAGCTCGACCACGTTGCCGGCGTCGAGACGGGTGTCGTGGGTGACCACCCGTACGTCGGGGTTGAGCTTCTCGATGCTCTCCTTGGCCGAATCGACCTTGCGCATCCCGATGCGGTCGAGGTTGTGCACGATCTGGCGCTGGAGATTCGACTCGTCGACGACGTCCATGTCGACGATGCCGATGGTGCCCACCCCGGCGGCGGCGAGATAGAGGGCGGCCGGCGAACCGAGACCGCCGGCCCCGAGGAGCAGCACCTTGGCGTCGAGCAGACGCAACTGGCCCTCCTCGCCCACCTCGGGCAACAGCAGATGGCGCTGATAGCGGTTGCGTTGCTCGGGGCTCAGGGTGCGCGGCGTCGCCCACTCGCGACCCTGGTCCTTCCACTGGTTGAACCCACCGGACATCGAGACGACGTCGGTGTAGCCGAGGTCGCCGAGCGTCTTGGTTGCGAACGCCGACCGCACGCCTCCGGCGCAGAAGACGACGACCGAGGTGTCGCGATCGGGGATACGGCCCTCGACCTGGGCTTCGAGATGGCCTCGGGGGATGAACACGGCGCCGGGGATGGCGCCCTGGTCGAACTCGTCCGGTTCGCGCACGTCGAGGAAGACCGTCCCCGACTCGCTCACGCGTCGGGTGTCGGCCTCGGCCGGGGTGATCTCGCGGATCTCGGCCTTGGTCTGGTTGAGCAGGTCACGGAAGGTGGGCATGGTGCCCCTTCGAGGCAGGCCGGCCGTCGGGGACGACCGGCAGTGGGCCGGTGGAACCGAAAGCCTACCGATCCAGTCGGGATTCTGCGACCGGATCGGTGGGAGAGAGGGGCCAAGGGCTCAGTTCCGGGCGAACAGCGCCGGCAGCATCGTGGTGGTCGAGCCCCGCACCACGACGGCCACCCGGTCGTCGAAGGGGGTGGGCTCGGCGTTCACGATGACCACCGGCCGGCCCGCCTCGAGGGCGAGGGGCACCATGGCGGCCACCGGGTACACGTTGAGGCTGGTGCCGGCGGCCACCAGGGCGTCGGCCTCGACCGCCGCCCGATGGGCCCGATCCAGGTGCTCGGGGACGAGCGCCTGGCCGAACATGATCGTGGCCGACTTCAAGAGCCCGCCGCAGTGTCCGCAACCCGGGTCAGCCTCGCCACCCCGCACGCGATCGAGGGTCTCGGTCATCGGAGCACGGGCCGCGCACCCGAGGCACTCCGAGAGGTGGACCGTGCCGTGGATCTCCACCAACCGCACGGGATCGACACCGGCATCGGCGTGCAGGCCGTCGATGTTCTGGGTCACGAGCGTGTGGAGCCGTCCCTGACGGTCGAGATCGGTGACGGCGAGGTGTCCGGGGTTCGGGCGGGCGCCGAACATCTCGGACTCGACCCGGATCCGCCATGCCGTGCGGCGGACCTCGGGGTCGTTGCGGTAGTGGTCGATGGTCGAACGCTTCTCCGCCTCCGGGTTTCGGGTCCACACCCCGTTCGGACCACGAAAGTCGGGAATCCCGGAGTCGGTGCTGATGCCGGCCCCGGTGAGCACGGCGATGCGACGAGCGCCGATCAGCGCCGATCGGGCCCGTTCCAGCGCCTCGGGGTCGGCGGTGGGGCTTTCAGGGTCGGCGGACACGGCCGCATCCTCCCCCATCGGGAGCGGCGGACACGGAGTTGGACGAGCAGACAGAGACCTCAGCGCGGTCCATCGACCACCTACTCGGTCTCGTGGCTGACGTAGGCACCGATCAAGACGCTGAGGGCGGAGAGCTGGAGCCACAGCAGCGTGACGAGCACGGCGGCGAAGGCCCCGTAGAGCGCCTGGAGATCAGCGAAGAAGGTGGAGTAGATGGCCAGACCGATCGACGACGCCAGCCACAACACGCTTGCGACCACGGCGCCGAGCGACCACCAGCGCCGTTCGGGACAGCGGCGGTTGGGCGCCAACCGGTAGAGCACCGCCAGTACGAGAGCCGCCAGCGCCGCCAGAGCCGGCCAGCGCACGTAGCTGACCGACGTGGCGAACGTGTCGCTCACCCGCCCGGCCAGCGCCGGGCCAACGGTGAGCCCGGCGATCAGTAGGGCCAACACGAGGATCCCGACAACGGCGAGCCCGAGGGCCTGGAGGCGCCCCCGGAGGAACCGCGTGGGCGGCTCGGCGAAGGCGACACGAATCGACTCCATGAGGTGGCGGACCCCGCTGGACGCCGAGACGAGGGCGATGACGACAAAGAGCACGAAGGCCAGGCCGAGCTCGGTGCTCGACGTGGCCACGACGGCGTCGACCTGTTCGGCGAGGAACTCCTGGGTGGCCGGCGGTAAGGCGGTCGTGAAGTCGTCGACCTTTCGGGTCACATCGGCCGGATCGGCCAGGAGCCCGTACACCGACACGAAGGCGATGATGGCGGGAAAGAGGACGAACAGGCCGAAGAACGCCACCCCCGGCGGCGGCAACGGTGATCGGGGTGGTCCGAGCCGCCGGTGCGACCACTGCTTTCGCCATCGCGAGCATCTACCCCACTTCGAGCCCTCTCCGCCGCCAGG
>Ga0209390_10003708_pt1 | contig 24239 bp, 21 predicted proteins | sample BON01_FD_187212 | JGI IMG/M metagenome (GOLD analysis project Ga0209390, IMG submission 187212) | Freshwater microbial communities from Lake Bonney liftoff mats and glacier meltwater in Antarctica - BON-01 (SPAdes) (version 2) | ecosystem: Environmental > Aquatic > Freshwater > Ice > Glacier... | reverse complement strand
GCACCCGCACCCGCACCTGAGCCAGCACCAGTATCAATCTTTAACATAGTATATAACAATACTGCCAACATATCTAGTTCTACATTCAACACATATACCGATATAATGAATTCAGCTATAACTAAATGGGAAAGTGTAATCACTGGTATAAAAGAATCTACCGAAATACCTGACTACAAGTTATCTTTAAGTGTTGATATTATGTCATTACCTTCCGGTGTTCTTGGAGGTACCTCTGTATTCGAATATAATTCAATTGGTTATCTCTATGGTAAAACCTATCCTACGCGAGCTAACATAGAATTATCGTCTACGCAAATATCTACATTGGCAACAGAAATTAGATCATCTGGTAAGAGTAGTTTATATTATGTATTCTTACACGAGGTTGGTCATGCTTTGGGTATAGGTCCATTGTGGGCATTTAGTAGTATATTAAATCGTCCTATTGCAACAGATGATACAGGTAAATTATATTACCGTTCAGATAATGTATTAAGAGAATACAAAAACATAGACGCATTTAATGGCATTTCTAATAATTTAATTGGTATTCCAATTGAAGACAATGGTGGCTCTGGTACAGCCGGAGTACATCTAGAAGAAGGTAATGAAGGATCATTGACAATAGATAACAGAACATTAACTGTATCTGGTGTAACATACAACGCGCCCGGATTGGATCAAGAACTTATGACTGGTTGGGCTGAAACGAATTTAGTTGATATGCCTTTGTCTAGAATTACAGTCGCATTACTAGATGACTTAGGATACACTGTTAATTATAACAACGCTGATTCGTATTACGGTCCAATGTCCCCGAGTGTACCTACAACACTTACCTTTAATGTGTCTAGGAGTTCTACAGGAAATACTATTAAATTAACGTACAATAACTATATTAATAACATAGCATCTACATCACTTACATCACTAGATAAATATTTCTATGTGTATGGATCACCTTATTATAATGTCTCTGGTAATATGTTACTTACAAATGGTAGCGTAATGATAAGTTTACCGACAAACACTTCAATCACCAATAATAGTGCCGAATTAATATTAACATACACGCCTCCTAGTAACACAGCTATAACTAAAGAAACCTTTTATTATACAATGTATTACATGACATTAGATGAGACAATTGTCCAAAGTAACAATTGTAGTGTAACAATCAATATAACAAATTAGATCGAATTACATACGCAAGCCAGATAATTCAAAATATATCAAGTAGACCTATTTACGATTGATAATATAATACAAAATTATTATATTAGCACTGTATTTTGTCTTGAATTACACCATTGAATACGTATAACTATAGTATTTCCTTTAATTTATCAACCTGTTCTACTGAAAATTTTTCCGGATATTTTACTGAAAATTTTACACACAGGCTTCCTTTATGATTATCTCTCTCCATACCATAGTTAGGTATACTCTTTATTAGTCCGTCTTTAATAATGTTTCCAGGATCGTTACTAAACCGTAGTTGTTTACCGTTTATATGACTAATTATAAACTCAAAACCACATAATGATTCTTTTAATGATATCTCCTTATCCATAAATAAATTCAATCCGTCGCGACGGAAGGATGTATTATTTTGAATATTAATTACTATTTTCACATCACTCTTTAGATTATTATCTAATACATTTCCTTGATCTCTCAATACCACAATTTCCTTGTCGTCTGTACCTTTTTTTATAGGTATGTACAATGTTTCGTTTTCACATTTTCGAATGCCATCCTCAAATATCCATCTTTCTATTTGAACTGGTACTTGATCGCCGCTGTATGATTGTTCTAGGCTGATATATACATTTTTTATAATAGGTGGGGGCTTGTTTAAAGTATTTACATCAATATGTTGGCCATTTCTAAATATTCTAACATTTCCTCCTGGAAAACCATTCATACCACCCATTGGCCCCATTCCCATTGGACCTCCTCCTGACATTTGACCATTAAAAAACATTTTAAATATATCGTTCATTCCTGGATTCATTCCTGGGTTCATTCCTGGATTCATTCCTGGATTCATTCCTGGTCCAAATGGGTTACGCCTCATGGCATCGTACTTTTGTCGTTCGGCATCGTCTCCTATAGTTTGATAAGCTTCGTTTATTTTTTTAAACTTGGTCTCTGCGTCTTGACTCCCTTGGTTTTTATCTGGATGATACATTAATGACAATTTCCGATAACTTTTCTTTATCTCTTCTTGACTGGCAGTTTCATTCACTTCCAACAATTTATAAAAATCTTCCATATACTATTATATTATAAATACATGTACTTAAATACTTATTAACGAATATTAATAATATTACTTGAATGAATCTGCCCTTTATATACAAATACAAACCACATGTATTTCAAGACTTTGAAATAGATCCGGATGTTATTAATATATTTGAAACGCTTATTACTATGAATAACTTGAATATATTGCTCATAGGTGATTCTGGATCAGGCAAGTCGTCATTGATAAATGTATTAGTCAAAGAATATTACAAAGGAAATCCAAAATACAATGAAAATGTTCTCGAAATAAATAGCTTGAAAGAACAAGGCATTCAATACTATCGTTCAGAAGTTAAAACATTTTGTCAGACACGGTCCACTATTTCTAATAAGAAAAAAATAGTTATTTTAGACGATATTGATAATATAAACGAACAAAGCCAACAAGTATTTCGAAACTGTATTGATAAATATCATAACAATGTACATTTTATATCGTCTTGTTCAAACATTCAAAAGGTTATTGATAGTTTACAGTCTCGAAAGATTATAATAAAATTAAAACCATTGTCAGAAGATCAGTTTAGTAAAATATTACACAAGGTTAAGTCAAACGAAAACCTTGTTATAGACGATGAGTCTGAAAAGTTCATTCTAACAATATGTAACGGATCTATTCGTATATTATTAAACTATTTAGAAAAATTTAAATTACTGAATCTACCGGTTACATTCGAGTTAGCAAATAGTATATGTACAAATATTAGTTTTTCACTATTTCAAAATTATACTAATTCTGCTATTCAAGGTAATATATTGAGATGCGTTCAAATATTTTCTCAATTGTTTGATCAAGGATATTCCGTTATGGATATATACGATAACTATTTCGCGTTTATTAAAATTACATCATTATTAAGTGAAGATCAAAAATATGAAATAATTAAACTGTTGTGTAAGTACATTACAATATTTCATAATATTCATGAAGATGAAATAGAACTAGCATTATTTACAAATAATTTGATACATCTTTTATCTAAATAGAATATACATGAGTCAAACATTCAAAAATACTATTCCCAATTCAATATTATTTTGTTTGTTGGACAATATATGTGATAAACATGAAAAATATTACATATTCGACATGGTTGCATATAAAAAAGGGATTTATATGAATACCATTCCTTTATTTTGCGAAGAAATAAAAGCGTATTACCATGATTCTAAACAGTTTTATGTTGATAGAAAAATATCGTATTCTAGACTATGTACTATCATACGACAGATTTGTAATTCAAATTCCATCATGTTTACTACAAAAATATTATACAGTAAATCCAAGTTCAACATTCCATATTTTATTTATTTTTAGATCTACAGAGAGAAATCACTCTAAAAATAAATACCAATCAAAAGTCGATATATTTATTAACATATCACCGACCATGGTCCGTTTTCCTATATCGTATCAGTTACATCATTATATCTAATATTTTCGTAGCGTTTTCTTGTTTGTCTTGTTTGTCTCGTTTTTCTTGTTTGTCTTGTTTGTCTTGTTTGTCTTGTTTTCGCGTTTTTCGTGTTTTTCGTGTTTTTCGTGTTTTTCGTGTCGTGTTATTGCTACTAGTCGTCAGTATTCTGAACCCTCCAGTCATGTTATCGTTTAGTGATCCATCACGCATATCTATAAGAGCGTCCGCTACATCCATTTTATCCGAACTATCTACCAATTCTTGTATATTATCATTCGACGAATAGAATACCATATCATTTATATATTTAATCAGCTGGACCAATTGCGGTACATTCATACAATTTATTATACTAAACCAATTCATTTTAAAATCAGTTTCGGTTATATTACCGCGACATCTAGTAGTATCCTTATAGGTTTCTATAAACAAGTTGTAATATGTGAATAGATTATCTATAAATTTCTCTCCGTTTCCGGCATCTTTTTGTACATTATATTGATTCATTACCTGATTCATAAATGAATATTTCTCCAGGGACAAAAAAATAATTGACAAGTATTTATTATAGTATGTGCCTAACAATTGTCTTATTTGGTCGATATTCCATGTAGGTATCATTCGTTGTCCTAATGTGTTTTGTAGGTATTCATTATCCAATAAATGGTCTTGCATCACTTGATTATCTTGAGTAATATCAAGTATAAGATTTAGAATTTTTGCTCGATTCTCTTTGTTTATTATCTCATTAAATTTATTACTCTCGTCATCGTCCGTATCATCATCCATATCATCTGTCTCGTCTTTATTTAGTATATGTTCGTTATTATTTATTAAAGACACGAGACCGATAGAGCCAATAGCAACACCTTTTAACATGGATGTAAGCTCATCATCTATAGGATCTGGCACATTTGGGTCCCAAGTCGGAATCGATTCCAAAAACTTACTTTCGTCCATATAATAAGATACCACTGCCTCATTGATCCCTTTTTCATCTAACACGGGCATATCTACATCTATATTACAGCCGGATACATCTAAATATGTCCTAACCACCGCGTCTACACTATTATTTTCATCTGTATTATTTAATGTCTTCAAAAAATAAGAAAAATATTTCAAAAACTCGCAATACGGATTTACACCATTTAAATTGGTTGATAAAGTTGCCAGGTATTGTTGTCCCATATCATTGAGTTTGGACAATTCCTTTTGCAACAAAATATTGAATGTTTCTGAGAAATCGTTAATTAAACATCGTTTATCCTTACAATCCGGATATTTTTTCTCCTTAATTTCGTTTAGATTGTTTATGATCCTACCTATTAACATTATTTTAAAGGCTATTCCTACTAAATTGGATGCGTAGTCTTTACCTTTCTCTCCAGGAAACAGTGGGACCATGTTAGAATTGCCATAAGTAACTATCGCATATAAATTTCTAAAAAATGTGCCCACCACTGGAATATTCCTATTGATATCTGTTAATGAATATAGTATAACGGTCGACATATCTACATCATCACCTTTTCGGGTTAAAGTCGGGATCTGTATACTGTTTGGTATATCAAATATTGTTTTATATAAATCATATATTTCTGCGTTTAATTCTCTGCCCCAACTAAACTTACATAAATTACTTAACTCATTCGTTACTTCTGTCATCGCAATGGCTTTTGTTATTTGAGAAACAGGCGGGGTTTCTTTTATAGGAGGATTGCCTGATATATATCTCCATGTGGCGTGTACATGATTCATATCGGCAGACGATATTAAATTAGAGAGATTAATCAGGGTAAACATACTATAATTAAATCTTTGTGAATAGTTATTTAGATAATTAACTATTGTTGTAATTCGTCCTTCTTCTAAGTTGGATGTTTTTTTTTTATTTGCTTGTAAGACATCTATGCGCATAGTAACCCAGTCAGCTATTACTTTTTTTATGTTTTCTTTGCTGCGGTTTGCGTTAATTTTTAAAAAAGTAGTCAACTCTTTAGCATAAGACTCACTACATATGCTTCCATCAGTACCACCCGTTAGAGTAGCGTACGCTATGGATTCCAACATATTTTTTGTACTCTTATAATTTAATTGGAATTTACCAGTACCCGTTCTTCCATCGCTTTTTTTTGGCTCTATATATTCTATAAAGTCGATTTCTCCTTTTTTTTGATTACAACAACGATGTGCCCAGGCGTATTCCATTTTGATCTCATTGTATATTTGTAATTCTTCACTTGTTAATTGTTTGCCTTCCCTGCCTTTTTTCATTATATCGTTATAATCATCGCGATATAAAGTGAGATACAATGAAGCCTTATATACCGGTAATATATGTTCACATTCAGCCTCATCATTTATAACTAATCCACATATATAACACATTGTACTTCCATATATTAACTGTTCGTTAATAGCATTATTACATTGTGTCACTGCACTACTTCGTTCCCACCATTTTCTAGCATTTGCCTTATCTATTACCTGATTATATTCATCATCAAAATATACATCGGGCTTAAATCCATATACCAGTTGAAAACCGTCTTTTGCATCCAATCTGTGTACTCCGTTCCATTTAGTCATTAATTCGCGCTCATCGGCTTGGTCTATTCTGTTACCAGATGCTTTGCGAATCTCATACATTTCACGACTTTTACTATACTTGATTTCCTTTACCGGTTTACGAGTGTTTTTCTTTGTTCGGCTACTACTTTTATTAACTGGATTAGTATTCTTATTTTGTTTAACACTTACCATATAATATACAGGTGTATACGTTACAGTGCTAAAATATTTTGGAAATAAACCATAAACTATGAAAATATGGTTTATTTTATTTTATTTTATTTTATTTTATTTTAGTTTAGTTTGGCCACTTGAATGAATGATTAGTTGGCTAGTTACATAAAAGTAAATACCTAGCAATTATTGTATTACTAGATAATACTTGTTCCGGATTCATCCTAGCAAACCACTGTAAATTCGTTCGGTTTAAGATCTTGTCCGACGGAATATATAAACCAAAGGTACATTTGGATAATTCAAAGTCATCATCATCTCCTAACAAGTCGTCTATTATTACTACTTGATTATCTTCTGTTTTTACACCAAAATATTTGGCATCTAATGGCATTATCGTTTTAGATAATACTTGTTCATATAACCATCTGTCAGGTTCTCTTGTAAAATCCATATCGTTGGTATAATCATTTGATACAGTTTGTTCTAAATAATTAATGTACTTCTCCATGACCGGACTATCTTTAACACATCCCATAATTTTGTTCGTAGGAAAGAATTCGGTTAGTGTTACTGTATTGCCTTCACTAGGCAACTCACCGCAAAACATGGTGGTCGTCAATAATCCTTTATTGTACAACGAACTAAGATTTTGCATACAAACAAACGACGATGGTATCGTCATGCCTCCATAATAATATAATAGTTTTGCCATTGCGAGTTCTCTTAAATGAGGTCTAAGTGGATTAGGTAAATTAGCTATCTTTGTACTCCATCCGGGTATAATGTTATTAAACGATCTATCGTCTATTAAACATACTTGAAATGTATCGCCACATTTATCAATGATTGATTTTATCGTTAAATATTGATACGGTTGATTCAAACATTGACTATTTCTTGATGCGAAATGCGACCACCACCTAGCATTTGTTTCAAAAGTCACATGTACCCATAACATTGGTTTGTCCGTACGAGCTAAAGTAGAGTCGTTCAATAAATGCTTCTTAATTAACTCATAATCATCAATCTTATCGTGTATGGCTTCTTCTTTTTTATATTTATCGAATATATAGCTGAGTACAAACAATATTATTAAAATAAATACATACTTTGCGTAATAATTCATAGATATATATTATATAAATACAAATTTATTTTGTTGTACATTGTATACATACATATACATACATACATATACATACATACATATACATACATACATATACATACATACATATACATACATATACATACATATACATACATATACATACATACATATACATACATATACATACATTGTATAATAGACTAGACAAACCCGCTCATTAATTTTCAATATGCTGTAAATTACTCCAAAATTTCTTGTAATTACTTCTAATCTGTTCATCTTGATTCATCAGTTTATAGGCTCTTTGAATGTTTATGTCTCCGTCAGTCGCCTGGACATGTTTTAACTTTTCTTCGTGTGATGAATTCCATTTACTACTGTTGGAAACTATATCCTGAGTTCTTTCTCGGTTAAGCTCGTCTACATTTGTGTACTTTTTTCTTTTATGAAAATCTTCTTCCGTCACTGGTATTACCGACTCTACATGTGCCTTTTTTAAATCCTCGTATTGAAGTTTGTTAAACATGGCAGAACCATAATCTTCTGGTGCGTCACGAACCAGCTCAAAACCACCACCCATCCCTTGGACATAGGTCATATCTTGAAATTCCCGATGGACTACTATAGCGCTTAATTCCTTTTTTTTCCTCTGAATGTATTCATTCATTTGACCACTGTTAGTCACCTGATCGGTTACTATATTATCATCTGATTTTAGCCACTCACCGTATCCAGATTCATCTACATCATCTTTCATTCGCATATTTTCAAAGGTAGTGTTAAACCACGCGTTATATTCTTCTTGGTTCATTGACTTTAATTTTCCATCGATTAACATACTATGTTCCTTTTTCCATATATCGTCGTTTTGGTATTCCGTGTTTGTAATACTACTACTCTGTCTTAACTGATATATTTTAAGCAAATATTTATACGCTTGAGAGAAAAACAAAAAATATTCCTTGTCTAATCCGGATTTATCGGGATGGACCTTTAAAACGATTTTTTTTGCCTCTTTTAAATCCGTCTCCGTGAAACGGAATGGTAATTTGAATAAACCTAATAAATCATTTAATTCATAATTATGAATATTTAAATCTAAATTATCCATACTTTATTATATATTATAGATGTACAGTTTTATATCCTATACATCTTTGAAGATTTATTATATAAAATATTACAAATAGTCTACCGATATGTTTTACATCTCGCAAAAAATGCGTTTACTTCTGTCATATCCGCTCCCGAAATACTATCATCTGGGCTAAAACTAGTCGTTCCCTTTTTATAAGCCATCATTGTCGGTATTCCCTTCATCATTTTCTTCGTTTTCATATAGGCAAATAGATCAAAATTTTCATCTATATCTACTTCATAACACCATACCCTAGTCGAAGATATATTTTGAAAATGAGCATCAACCTCTTGTTTAATACTTTGACATGGCTTACACCAATCAGCTGTATACTTAAAAATAAGCAGTCCCGGATTTTTGGTAAGTAGATTTAAAAACGCGTTTCTGTCTCCTTGGAATTCTTTTGCCATAACAATAGTATATTTATACACAAATATTTAAATTATAATTGTAGAGTTTTAACACATTGGGTTATTGACTATTAACAATATTTTCAATTGAACTTATATCTGTATATGGAAATTCTACATGGCACTCCCAAAAATACTTACAATATGCCCACTTGAACTCGTAATCTTCTCTATAATTTTCTGAAATATGATGTAATAATTTATTCTCTATTCTTCTCGGTAATAACTTGAGACTTTTCTTCGGAAGTACATAACTCAACTGAACCAGTTCATTGACCGGATTTTTTTCTTTTGTAGTTAATAGCACATCATCAAAATATGGAATATGCTTAATCAAATCTTTCAATAAGGGGGGATAGTGATACTTATATGTCCATCTCCAATCTATACATCCAGTAGTGTAATATTTGAATGTCCATTCTAAACCTTCCAAATAATTCATACATATTTGTTTTCTGTAATTATCATTAATATCTATATCAAATAACATATCATAATATCTAACTTCCCAATAATCGTCAAATGGGTTTATGTATTTTTCTACCTCGCGGGATTTACTAGGGGCGTGCAGCATTTCTTTATCAAATAAACTAGCATTGTCGTTTAATTTCATATGTCTTGATTCTTGTTTGTTACGCATATTATAATCATTTTGAATATATCTAGTTTCGTTGTCTGCCAGTTCTTTTACAATCTTTCTAAAATTTTTCCATATTATTTGTCCATCTTGAATTATGTTTTGTTTATTATTGCCCAGTATATTACGATATGTTTCTAATAATATATCCATACCATTGTTTCTGATATTCAATGCTGGAAAATGTGGTAAAAAATCGTTACCCAGCATAAAACACAAAAATATATAATCGTTTATACGATTGTGCTCGACTGTGGTAGATGGCTCCTTGTCATTATTTAAATAATATACAAGTTGGTCTCTAAATATAGGAATGTTAACAACATACAAACTATTTGGATCCAAGGAACTATCAATACTACGAATGAAATCAGGTGTTTCGCGAAATAAATACATTTCGTTACAAATGTGAAGATGATTGATAGTAAGCATTATCAAGTCCGCATCTAGCCCGTATACAACTGATCTTCTATTGACTACAACATCGACCTCGTTGTTCATTCGAATATATTCGAATATTTTATGTTCACCTTCACCTGGATAATCACTACCACTAACTATAATATGCTTCACTTTATGCGCATTGGCATTTCTGAAATGGTATTGTACTTGTAAATTTAGTTTATTCATAAACCCAGTTCCTGGTGTAATAGCAGTACTATCCCATTCGTTAGTATTATTATTATTGTTATTGTTGTAATTTCCCATGTACCAAGACTTATAACGACGATTTTTTTGTTGAGTTAATTTCGCAACAGGGGCCACACCATCAAATGCTATATATACTAAATGTGATGGTGAAAGTTGTTGAATATATGATTCTATCTTCTTACATATAGTACTTATTAATTCTCGTTCGAATTCCATATCATCTCCTGTATAAGTAATATTTCTTAGACAATCGTATATAATAGAATTACTGTCCAAGTACAAATGAGTTGCTTGGAAATTATTTTTAAATTTTTGTAGTATATTTGGATAATTTTTTATAATATATGAAAAATATGCGGGTATTCCCATTATACACTTTAACGAAATAATATTTAAACCCTTTACAATGTAATATCGATGGGTCTATGTACATGATATACTAGTAATCGTTATTCGAAACTAATATATTTAGAACAAAATGTAATAATAGCTATGCATTTATTTGTTTATTTTAAAATAACTATAATATATTAATGAAAACCGGCATTAATTCTAATAATAGCGATCCGATCAAAGGCGACAATATAAAATTGTCGCCGTCTGATAAATTAATACACCTGCGTAATACAACACATTATTATCAAGATTTAATTCAAAAAACCATAATCTCTCTTCTTAGATATAAACAACTTGATATAGTTGGAGCAAATGAATTAAATATTGCCACGAAAACGCTCGAAACTTTGTATACCGAAACCACTCATAATTTGCTTTTATTACAAAATAAAGAAAAATACTCCACGGTTGAATCAAACCTAGAGACCATTCGTAGTGATATTAGTATCGTGTTTAAGCAAATAGGTACAAGCAATATTCGGGATTTGTTAAATGTAGTGTTTGGTGATAGCTATTTAAATAATATATCATGGAACAATGATAAATACAACCTAATTGAGCAATATTTCCATCCGCTTAATTTTAAATTAGTAAATTGGACTTCTGACAAGCCATTAACTAAAACCGACATGAAAGACGATAATGTGGTAAATAGTATTAATACGAATACGAATACGAATAATACAATTACATACGAAGTACATAGTATTGAAAAAAACAAGATTGTGGAGGAAACCACGATTATTGAAAAATCAGTGAATCTAGAATGTTTCGATTTATCCAGAACTAGTAAACATTTTCAATTAAAGGTATATGGTGTTAAAATCGCGATTCATAACTCTCAAGAAAAACAAACAATGATTGTTACCGGGATAATAGATGATTTATTAACTAGCTGTATAGATAATGATTACTTGAATCATCAATTGGAAGAATTAGTTGTTAATTCTACTAATTCACCTGAATACGATATTAACACATTTCATAGGTATATACAGTGTTTAACATTAAAAGAATTGTTGATATATTCAAGCGATGAATTGTTGTATAAGTATCAAGGATATATTTCGCACATTAAAATGATTAAACAAAAACCAATCGATCAGGTCGTTAAAGAATTCATCGGATGTGAATTATATGGCCAACGAACGACATTAATACAATTACTTTTAAAATCAGATGAACACGAGTATCAATATTTGGCATATTTGTTGTATGACTTATTATCACACGAACACGATAATACAATTGACAGCAGTGATCAAACCCAATTATTTGATAGCTTGCCTTGGAAGGTAAAAAGTTTTTTTAAAGATGCGATGAAACAAACTATATCATACACTAATAATCTATCCAACTTTGATAGTAATAAAATACCACTAGAACAGCAGATATGTCTTATGAAAACAGATGATTCCATCAAAGAAAAGGCAATGAACAAATTAAAGGAAATAAAATCAAAAGGAGATGACTCGGGTACCAAAGCACGAGCTTATTTGGATGGTTTATTAAAAATACCCTTTGGTATATATAAACATGAACCCATTTTACAAGAAATGGGTAATATTAAATCATTATTCAATAATATGTTAACTACTATTCGTAAAATAGATGACAACTCGATATTTAACGTGAATATAACTACTATTACTAATATCCAAATTAAAAATATATGTTCCCAAATTAAAAATGAACATATACATGTATTCGTCGATAAAGTGATTAACAATTTAATTGTTAGTTATATTCCCGATAAAAGAAATGAGTTGATCGAAAATATTTGTATTATTAATAATATCATCAAGGTTTATAAATTAAACCAACATAAACTAATTCATTCAGGGAAAAAAATAGACTATATGAAGAAACAAATTGTCATGTTCATCAATGAATTCAAACAAAATACTCAAATCCTAGATGAATTATTAAAGCCCAAAAAAAATACAAGCTTACATACTATAGATGGCATAATGAGTGATATTAATAATATAGAGTCTAGGTGGTCGGTAATAAACAAATATATGAATAATGTTACGGATATATTGACCGAGGCGGTTCATGGTCACGACAAGGCAAAACGACAAATTCAGCGTATTATTGCGCAATGGATCAATGGAGAATCTAAAGGATATTGTTTTGGATTCGAAGGACCGCCTGGATGCGGTAAAACAACCTTTGCTAAAAAAGGACTGGCTAAATGCTTGTTGGATGAAAACCAGGTACCACGACCGTTTTCATTTATAGCCATAGGTGGTCAAGACAATGGTAGCTCGCTAAATGGTCACAATTATACATATGTTGGTTCCGAATGGGGTAAATTTGTAGATATTTTAATTAAAAATAAATGTATGAACCCAATAATTTTTATAGATGAGTTGGACAAAGTAAGCAAGACTGAAAACGGAAAGGAAATTATAGGTATATTAACTCATTTGGTTGATTCTACACAGAATGACGGTTTCCAGGATAAGTACTTTAATGGTATTGATTTAGATTTATCAAAGGCATTATTTATTTTTTCTTATAATGATGTTTCAGCAATAGATAGAATATTGTTGGACCGTATTCACAGGATTAAGTTCGAACATTTGACAATAGAAGATAAACTGGTTATTACCAAAAACCATCTACTACCAGAAATATATAAAAATATGGGGTTAAATGATTGTATTCGCATGTCTGATGATAATATAACCTATATTATCGAAAATTATACTAATGAACCTGGAATTAGAAAATTTAAAGAACTATTATTCGAAATAGTCGGAGAGATAAATCTACAGTGTCTCACTGATTCTGATAACAATTGTGAATTACCAATAATAATAACGAATCATGATATTAAACACAAGTATCTTAAAAATTACCATGAAAATATGGGCAAGAAAATTCCAACCAATTCGTCGATTGGTGTAATCAATGGGCTTTGGGCAAATTCAATGGGTCAGGGTGGAATTATTCCGATTGAAGTACAGTACTTTCCATCAACCAATTTTATGGAGTTAAAATTAACCGGTCTCCAGGGGGATGTGATGAAAGAAAGTATGACAGTAGCCAAAACTTTAGCATGCTCATTAGTATCACCTGAAATAATGAAAGATAACATTAAAGAATACGACGATACGAAACGTCAAGGTATACATATTCATTGTCCAGAAGGAGCTGTTCCAAAGGACGGACCTAGCGCCGGGACGGCTATTACGTGTTCTATATATAGTTTATTGACCAACAAACCAATTAAAAATACAATCGCAATTACTGGAGAGATTAATTTACAAGGTTGTGTAACAGCAATTGGCGGCCTTGATTTAAAAATATTAGGCGGAATCAAAGGCGGAGTAAAAGAATTCATTTTTCCGCAAGAAAATTTAAAAGATTATCAAGATTTCAAACTAAAATATTCCAGTAAAAATCTACTTGATGACATACAATTTCATCCGGTTGAAAATATACAGCAAGTCCTTGAATTAATATTTGAAACATAATTCTTTATCTATACAATATATACATATAACATGGCCATGCAATTAAATATAAGCAACATATTACATTTTTTTTCAGCAATATCTCCAATACTGCTAACATTTTGTTTAGTCATGATTTCATTTTTTAATCAAGATATTAAAGGTCTGGTTTATTTAGGTGGTATTTTAATAGCATCATTGATTAATTTATTTTTATTAAACACCTTTCGTGTTAAACCGGAAAACGGTATGCCATTTAACTGTAATTTAATTGAATTCCCGTTTAATTTAAATGAATATGTGAGTCCGGCATTTAACAGTATGTTTATCTCATTTACGCTATTATATTTAATCATGCCGATGAGTTATATATCATCTCTGAACTATCCAATTGTACTCTTTGTTTCTAGTTTACTCATATTAGACGCCGTTACAAAATATATGGGTGGATGTACTACTATAAGTGGAATATTTTTAGGATCCATCGTGGGAAGTGTGCTAGGTATTATCTGGTTCGTTCTGTTATATAGCAGTGGACATAAAGACTTGTTGTTTTTCAATTTGGAATCATCCAACAATGTGGTGTGTTCGAGACCTAAAAATCAAACATTCAAGTGTAATGTTTACAAGGGTGGACAACTGATAAGCAGTAGTGTACAGTAAAATACATCTTTGAATAGTAATCCATTCATTCGCTTGTGTAAATGTGTAATTAGGTTACATATTTACAATACAAATTCATAATACAAATTCATAATACAACTTCATAATACAAAATTACAATACAAAATTACAATACAATTATAGTTGGTTCATGGCATAAAATGTGTGTGATTTATATGCCACCACCTAATAAAATTGTCGACGGCGATATTTTTATGTAAACTGTTGGCCATCAGTTTCGGGTGTCTGTTTTTGACAGACCATATATTTATGAAATTTTGGATTATATTACCAGTGTTTGCTTTTGAATACATGTCGTTTAACTGTGTCATGCTAAATACTGTCTTTTTTGATTTTATGTTTACATCGTTATGAAAGTCTAACAACATGGTTTTAAAATCGGTTTTGTTTTTGATAGCATTTACATTTAATTTTTGTAACCTACTTGTGGCATGTCCGGCACAGTCTGGACATGGAAGAGACCGACATATTTGCTTAATTAGATTGATTAATTCGAGTTTGACGACATTATACCGATCTTCTTTTATTTTTTCTGCTAAAGTGTGAAATAAGTACCAGGTACATGGTCCCCAAACTTGCGTCATTTCTTCTTATACATTATTGTATATTTAAATCCGCGTAAAAATACAATAATAGCAATCTTCAAAGGTGTAAGTAAATATATATAAAGAGTTCTTTAACTCTTTATATATGAATATAATAGTTGAGGGCGGTATTGATTTCTACAAACAATTATATGATGAAAATTCAGAAGACGATGATGACACAAATGATAATATTTGTCTTATAACCAAATTACCACTTGATAAAAATAAAATTGTATTGCCATGTAACCATTCATTCAATTTTATGCCGTTATACAAAGATGTGTACAACCAAAAAATAAAAACGCCAATCTCTTACCTAGAAACGAACCGGTTAAAATACAACCAAATTAAATGTCCGTATTGTCGTAATATTTTTGATATGTTGTTACCACACGTGAGAATAAATAAAGAGATGATATATTGTAATGGTATTAATAGTCCACCCACATTATGTATGCCATTTCATAAATGTAATCATATATTTATTAGTGGGAAAAACAAAAACACCCAATGTAGTCAGTCCGGATATTACGAAGGAGACAATTGTTATTGTGTAACACACCATAAGATCATGTCAAATAAACCGGTCAAAGTAACATGTAATAAGAACTTGTTAGTCAGTACCAACAACAAAACATGTGGTATGATATTAAAAACAGGTAAACGTGTGGGGGGACTTTGTGGGACACGGATAATAGACGAATCTGCATGTTTCTGTAAAAGACATTCCAATACAAATATAGTTATTTCATCCCAAGAAATCACTGAATAATAAATAATCTATATACATTTCCATAATTTGGTCGATAAAAAAAGTGCCGTATTTTGCCACTTTTTTTATCCTCGTTTCCCGACGACAACACCCTCGAAATATGGATTTCGGGAATTCCGGGGATAAAAAACACGATGATTGCCTTGATGTCAAGGCATAAAAATATTCGATCCTAAAAAACGGCTCCCTTGATGATGTAGAGGACTCACTACATGATGTAGAGGACAAACCCCGACTGAAAAAAAGGCACTGTACTTGATGGATGTAGGTATTTATTTTTTTCATGTTTTTTAAATCTATTTTTCAATTTTTAAAATTACACACAAGGTTTTTGTGTTGAATTTTGAAAATAGGATTTTGAATTTGAAAAAGTGGTGAAAAATGACATGAGAGCATAAAGGTAAGAACCCAGATTTTTTTATTTATAACTTGTGATTGTAAAAATAAATAAATATGTGAAAACAATTTAGGCATTTTTTTGTGTAGCATATATATGCTACACAATGCTACATTTTTGGCATTAAAAAATGCCAACATTTTTTATTGTGAGTCTTGCTCCTTCGCATGTAGTAAGAAAAGTAACTATGACAAACATATTCTCACTACAAAGCACAAAAATGCTACATTTATGCTACATAATGCTACGTCAAATGACGATTATGGTGCGAATTCATCGTCAGGCATTAAAAAATGCCAAAAAAATGCCTTATGTGATAGCGTCTGTAATTGTGGCAAGAGATTTCAACACCGAAGTTCGTTATGGCGTCATAAAAAGGTCTGTTTCATTGATGTAGGCGAGGAATCCCTTACTACTTATGAAAATCCGAATGTATGTAGTGAGGATAGTTATAGTAATCATAACAAGTCTGATTTTAAAGAGCTGGTACTCTTGCTTTTAAAAGAAAACAAGGAGATACAAAAATCATTCATTGATCTCATACCACACATTAAAGGGAACAATAATACTAATAGCAATAACTGTATTAGCACTACTACTAATAATCATAATAATAATCAGTTTAATATAAACATGTTCCTTAATGACCACTGTAAAAACGCGATGAATTTAACAGATTTCATCAATTCATTGCCTATTACAAACGAAACATATGATAATACAATTGAAAATGGATTAACTAAAACAATTACTAATTTAGTTGTTAACGGATTAAATAGTATGGATGTTCATGATCGCCCGATTCATTGTACTGATCCGTCTAGGAAAACAATGTATGTAAAAGACAATGATATTTGGGAAAAGGATAATGAACTCATTCTTTTGCTCAAAGGGATTAAAAAATTGTCATTAAAACAACGCACGCTTATTAACAAGTGGCAAGAAGCAAATCATGGATGGAGTACAGATGAAAACCTTCAGTCTAGAATGACACGATTGATATTTAACTCGATGACGAGTATTGAAGAGGACGAAAAAGAAACTAATAAAATTATTAGGGCTATCAGTAAAAACACTTACTTGACCAATGATATTAAGGATAACTACAAGTAACATTATATTTTGTTGTATACATGGTAACAGTTTTCATGTAATACATATCATATAATGAATTAAATATAATTTAGTGTCATATTATATCTAATGGATACAAAGGCTGAATTGGTTAATCGCATAAAAGAGTGGATTCAGATTGACAATGAGATAACTAAACTTCAAAAACAAATAAAGGATCATAGAGAAGGAAAAAAACAACTCACTGCTTCGCTTGTTGATGTTATGAAAAATAATGAGATTGATTGTTTTGATATTAATGACGGAAAACTTATTTATTCAAAATCGAAAAGTAAAAAACCAATCAGTAAAAAAACACTCTTGGAAGCTATCCAATTGTATTTTAAAGATAATGATAAAATGGCACAAGATCTCAGTGAACATATTTTAAATTCTAGAGCGGAGACTATCACAGAATCTATCCGGCGTAAAAAGGATAAATAAAATACCAAACTATAATTCATATATCATATACTATATGACTTGTAATAATAGTGATGTAGAATATTCCAATATAACTACAACAGTCAATCATCCCTATATACACCAGCTCCCTGATATTTTAGCCACTACAATACAATCGTTTCACCAATATTCTAATATTAAATGTGTAATATATCGTCTTAATCAGTTTAACGGATATAATTTTGTTGAATTTTATATGCCTAACCTCAAACTATTAACCGTCCCTATATTTAATGAAAATATAACTAATGATGTCGGAAATCACACTCGACACGACAATGTGGTAGATATCTTACAAAACAAACTTACTACTATAAACGGTACGAAAAGGTACAAGGGATATATAATACATAATAACGAGGCATATGCTGTCATTCAATTGAGAAACAATCGTGATATAGATGGTTGGGTTGTTATTTGGGATATTCTAGCAAATAAACATCTACATGGTAGTAATATAGATGAAACGCTAGTTAATTTTTTTACTACGCATTGTAAGTTAAGTCAATTGTATATTAACGACAAGTTATGTATATCACCAATCGTCTTATATTATCATGTTCCAGATAATATTATTGAATATATTAGCAAATACAAGACATGTCAATATACCCAGAGAGATAATGGTCCACTAATTAAATTACATCAATATCATGACGGCGATAATGTGCGTAATTTATGTTTTATTACAGATGTAGATACAAGCACTGTCTATTCAGATCTAGAATTAAATGAATATATTAAAGTAAAAGAACACGATACTACGATCTATGTATTTAAGCACGACCTTAATATATTGCCAATTGTGAAATAAAACCTTTTATTTTCAATCAGTCTATTGAAAATAAAATATACATATAATTTAAACATTATCATAAAATGGATATGATGAATATAGCTCTTATTTTGTTAGCCATAATAGGCATTAACTTTATTGTTTCGGCAGTTATGAACTTTCTAGGCGTTGGTATACAAACATATGGAAGTTATTTGTTTTGGCTAATTGCCGTAATATTATTTTGGGGGATTTTGCCGGCACAGCCGAACTATTTCACCTAGACAAAGTTTAGAGGATCTTGGTCCGCTATTTTTTTCGCATTAAAATCGCTTGTTATTGTTTTGATAATCTTGGCTAATATTTCAGGATTCATTTTGTCATTTAAATTATCGAACAATTCACTTTCAAGAGGCTTTCTATTATGTTTTTCTTCAAATTTCGATGACCATAATAATACCTCTTGTTTATAGGTATCTATTATTTTATTTTTCTGACGTGCTATTTCAACTAGTGACGGGACCGTGTTTGTATTTTCTATTTCCTTTGTTACAAATACAATTTCTGATGTGCTTACTAATTCGTCGCATATCTCGGGACGCTTAATATCAGGTCGAACCACCTCCACATTATTCGACTTATTAATATTCTTACTTGATGGAAATGTATGATTAAATTGGTTTATTATTTTATCCCCGATGGATGGACTGGTTTCCATTAATCTATCAAATTCCTCTTTACACATTTTTAACATGTGTCCGACATGCATTCGTTCTTCTCTCGATTTGGCTAATTCAACCTTGATATTACGATAGAATTTGTCCCATGAAATTGAGCTAGCACGATGTGCTTCGTTTAACTCGCTTATTTTTAGAAATTGAGCAATTGTCGTTAGGATACCCGCGAATATATTTACTGCTCCAATACTCATCTGTGCGTAGGTCTTCATATTCTCTGGAAATTTATCTTGCGCAAAATTTGCAGTACCAGTTAGCGTACTCATTATAATAACGGGTATGGTAAACCATGTATTTGTTTTTGAATACGATTGATGTGACCTGGCGTGTAACCATCTATAACACATTGCCTTGTCAGCCCACTCTACTAGTATTTTTTCGTGTTCGGTTTTCCATTCTTGTTCCTTGAACGAGAAACTATCTCTATTTGTAGTCTGAATCTCCAATATATTTGTATCTTCTTTCTCTTCCATTATAAAATGTCAATATATTTTTTTATATACCCATTTATTATCTAAATAAATACTAATGGAAGACAAACTATTGAAAGTAAAGCATGTTTTTGATAAAGTTAAAGATATGCGTTCAGAGATTAATTTATTGTTTAATAATTTAGATGGCCGTATTTGTAAATTGGCAGAAATATACGATGAATTCATAGTAAACACTCATACGATTCGAACACCCGATATTAGATCCTTTATTTTTAGTTTGGATTCGTTCTATTTCCAAAATAGTTTGTTGCGTCGGGAATACAAGTATTTGAAAGATTATTATAATATTATAATCAATCGTATGTATGGAGAGTACTACAAGTTATTCAAGATAATGACTGAATATGTAGACCGTAGTTTGATTGATAATAAATTAAGTGATGTACTGAAAAATAAGAAATATCCACGTTATGATGATTTGGATGATGAAAAGGTATATGATTTTAAGCTAATTACTCAAATAAACGAGGATATTATGGGGGTTATTACTTATTTGATCAATATACTAAAGGACAAGGAATCGTCTCTGAAATTATATACTATGAATCAAAATTATGGATTAAATGTTAACAACTTTGTATCCACCTTTAATTATGAGGTAGTCGTACTTCAAGAACAAATTCTATTATTCGAGAAATATCTAGATTTTTTTTACCATGTTCATGAGAAATTGCTACATCGACTTATTACTAAAGTAAGTGTTCTAGAAGCACAATTAAATGCTGATATTAAGTTTGAAGGTGGATTAATCAGCAAAAAAAAGGACAATCAAGTCTTGTTTGATGAAATGGGTATTAATAGATTAAATGAAAAAACTGCCAATGAGTTGCGCAAGTCTATTATTGGCAGCAGTTACAACTTTAATTATGAAGAAGAAGAAGATGATTCAACTGAAAATTCAAATAATATCATTGCTGCGAATCCAATCACTTCTTATATCGTGGATGATATCCCACCCATTGTACCGTCTAAACGCGATAGTTACAACTCGGAATATTCAAATGATACTCTAAACGATTCTCTGAATTCAACACCAAATAACACTGAAATGTCGATGGCTAATATATTATTCGGTAGTGTTAGTATGTTAGATGTACATGGAAACACAAGCCAATCTGAAGAAGATGATCGATCAGATGAAGAATACGCCCCAGCCGAAGAGGCAGACGCCTATATAGACGAAGAAGAAGACGCCTCGGCAGAACAAGAAGAAGAACATGTCCAAGCAGAAGAAGAACAAGTCCAAGCAGAAGAAGAACATATCCAAGCAGAAGAAGAACAAGTCCCAGCAAAGGAAGAAGATGCCTAATATGATAGTGTGTAATTATATTGAATTACAAAGTGTTTAATAAAAAATTGAAATAATATAATATGTACAGATAATACACATTATAATATATAGAATGGAAAGACGTTTGAATAAGAAGATTAACGATTATGTACATAAGTTTAAAACTGATATTGTTAATAGAGTAACTAACCTGTCTAGTCAGGATACTAATTCAAATCAAAAGATATTGGATGTAACTAGTTTTATATACGAATATCAAATGTTTGAGTTTAATAAAGACGATTTTATGAAAAGGAAACGCGTAAAAAATACGGTTCCGGTTTGCGAACGATGTTGCGCTAAGCGTGCTAGTAATGAACAATGTACCCGACGCCGAAAGGATGGGATTCAATATTGTGGAACGCACAGTAAGGGCACACCACATGGGATAGTGAGTGATATCGAAGTAATTTCGACTACTGTAAAGCTAGAAGTATGTGCTATTGATATTAAAGGCATTATTTATTATTTGGATACGGTTGGTAATGTATATGATCCAGACGACATCATATGTAATAATATAAATCCGCGCGTTATAGCAAAATATGAAAAACATGGGGAAGATTATTCGATTCCCGAATTATTCTCTACTTAACGGACATCTGATCACTATCCCAAATAAATAATGATATGTTACAAAATACTTAAAACAAAAATGCTTATTTATTATATTTGGATGAACAATCAACAAGTTGAATATATTAAATCTTTTTTATATAAATGTAAGATAGTAATAAATGAGTTTGACGATTTAAATGGAATGTTAATTCCTAGGGAAATATTTTTAGATACATCCATATATTCGTCTGTAAAGGAGGACATTGCTGTATTAAAACAAATATTCGCGTCCTCGTCGTTGACCGCACTACAGTCTACCGCAGAGGATACTCAAAAATGGCCTCTATTAAACTTGGTTAGACAGATATTAAGGTCGTGTAATTATAAAATGACTCCTAAACGGGTAAGTGGTGGATATAAGAAGGATGGTACTAAAATATATAAGAGAATGTTTATTATAGATAAACTGTCTCAGACCGAGTTATCAACCTTATCTCCGTCGATTATGAAATCTTGATTTTGAGTAGAATCAACAGACTCTTTAACGGAAAAAATATGGTCTTCTTCTTCATTTTCATCTTCATGTATTTCTGGAGCAGAAGGTTCTACTATTTCGTCGAGGTTTATAACTTTATCTGGATCAACATCGTTATATTGAACCTTATTTTTTAAATAGGCGCTGTAAAATATGTTTTTCTTGCTGTTCACTGTACTAAATACATCTGCCACTTTACTTCCCATGAAAAGTAAATTTGTGAGCAACACTGTCAATGTTTTATCATCTAAATAATTGTTATATATAGATATTATGCTCAAAACTGTGTTAATAATAAATGCTACAGTCGAGGCATATCCACATTTTTGATAGTATGAATCGTACTGTAATAGCGACACTCTTTTATCATGTGGTAATTTTTCTAAACATTTACCAACAGAATCGTTATCAACTGGAGTGAAGCGGTTTACTTCTAAATAACTTATTAATTTGTTTTCTCTCTTTACCTCTATGAAATATAATATTAAGAATGACGCCATAGTTATAAAATTAAAAGTCAATGCTGTTGTGGATATGGTATCATTTCTATACAAGTTTTCGCTCATGGAACATATTTGTCCGTTACACTTTTGAGGGACAATTGGAATTAACATTGCCCCCATTAATACTCTGTATAACTCTAACAATAATGTAATACCTACATTCATTTTTTGTGTAAAATCTTGATCTGTTTGTTTATCTTTAATAATATCAATTAAAGATTTGCGCTTGTTAAAGATAACCTCGGTAGGTACGCTACTTAATAAACCTTCTTCAGTATTGTGGTCTGACGACATTATATAATAATTATAGATTTAAATTTTATGCGATTCTGTTCGTAAAAACTGATACTACCGACAACAAAAAATTGAAGTTAACCAACGGTTACTTATTAGTAATAAAGTAATTAAAATTGTCGATCAGACACGCAAAATGGAAACTATCGAGGATAACAAAGTACAGTCTGTTGACAAAAAGAGAAAGGGTGTAATAAAGTTGCCATGGAATGGCAAGATAGAACTGGATCGTTGTAAGAGTTTAGTGTGGGGTGGAGGATTACACCTGCAGTGTGAAGGAGAAGGCGAAAGATATTGTGTGAGTTGTGATAAGCGAATAAATAGTGATGGATTAAATAAGATGGGAGACGTGTACGAAAGAGCGCAAAAGGCAATAGGAGATTACAAGGATGGATATGGAAGGAGAAGTGTGTCATATGCTAAGTATATGTTGAAGAATGGAATAAGTAGAGAAGAGGTGGATGAAGCTGCGCGAGAACAGGGAGTAGTGTTATGTCTAGAGCATTTTGAGGAGAAGACGGAGAGGAGAGGTCGTCCTCGAAAGGAGGAGAAGGAGGTAGTAGAGTTAGAGGAGAGCGAGAAGAAGAGGCGTGGTCGTCCGCGAAAGGAGAAGGAGGTGAGTTCGAACGTGCGTGGAGAAGAGTTGATAGCGTCGTTAATGGAGAGTGAGTTGGAGGGAGAGTCAGAGACGGAGATAGATGTG
>Ga0209390_10003707_pt1 | contig 24241 bp, 20 predicted proteins | sample BON01_FD_187212 | JGI IMG/M metagenome (GOLD analysis project Ga0209390, IMG submission 187212) | Freshwater microbial communities from Lake Bonney liftoff mats and glacier meltwater in Antarctica - BON-01 (SPAdes) (version 2) | ecosystem: Environmental > Aquatic > Freshwater > Ice > Glacier... | reverse complement strand
AGCCTCAGGTTGCATTCATATTTAGGCTATAAGTCGCCTAATCAGTTTGAAATTGAGATGCAAGTGCCACGGATAGAATTACAAAAAGCCTCTTAACTGGGTTGTACTAAAAAGCTTGACCAGGTCAAGTCTGACTCTGACCGATCCCCACGAAATATTACAACCAATGGGGTCAGTTTCTACAACCCAACCAATGGGGTCAGTTTCGATTGATCGGTATCTTATAGGCCATATCATTGATTCTAATATTTTTTATGGGTTTTCATCTTATTGTTTAAAAAACGATTCACACTGACCCTGACCAATCCCCACGAAATATTAGATAGTTAAACATTGAGTGGCTGCCGCATCAAATTTTGTATGTGTTGATAAGCGGCATGCCACTCTCTATTTTTAATTCTTAACTGTCGGTCTCTAAAGGCTCTAAGCCCCATAAACTGATAAGACAAAACAGGACTATTCTTAACTGAATTAGCTTGATATTGAAGATGCTGCTGGCTTAATTTCATCGCCATTCCAAGTAAAAATGAGCGGTCAGGGTCATACTCCATTGATTTATGATTAAATAACAGGGTCGGCATAAGTATGGCCGAGTCATCAGGATCGATAAGATTTTGAAATACTGGGTAAAAAACACTACATCACACAATTGCGACCCTTATCTTTAGCTGCATAAAGTGCTACATCAGCTTTACTGAGAAAATGGCTTAATTCATCATCCTTTGCCAGTTCAGCTACACCAATACTACAGGTGCAATGTATTGTCTTATCTGCAATCTTTGTGTAGTGCTCATCTACCTTACTTCTATAGCGCTCTGCTAACAGTTTAGCGCTGTCAGCATCAGTATTAGGTAAAATAATTAAAAACTCTTCTCCACCAATGCGACCTAAATAGTCTGTTTTTCGATTAGATTCGTGCAGAATATTTGCAGTGTCGATCAATACCGTGTCACCGGCTTGATGACCAAAATTATCGTTAATTGATTTGAAATAGTCTAAGTCCAGCATAATAATTGATAAAGTAAGGTTATGACGAATTGAACGTTCCATTTCGATAGTCAAAATTCGTATGATTTCACCACGGTTCAATAGCCCCGTTAGTGCATCTGTTGCGGCCTGTTTTTGAAGCTCTTTGGTACGCTCAGCAACTTTACTTTCTAATACTCGGTTGGCTTCTGCTAGTGCTAGCTCAGCATCTTGCAAGGCAGTTATTTTTTCTGATAAATCAGCCCTACTTGGTATGGCTACAGCAACGGGCAAAAGACGCCAAAGGATGATGGCTGTAAGTATCGATATCAATCCTGTAATCGTTTTGGTGACACCTTGAATGTAGTAATAGCCATGCCATATATTAACGATAGCCAGAATGTGAGTTAAACCACAAAAGAAAATGAAACCAGCAAACATTAAGAACAGCCAATTAAAATAGAGATCTTTGCGTAGCGTGAATAGTCGTATTAATGCGAATGGTATGATTAAATAAGCTAATGAAGTTGCAATATCACCACCAACATAAAGAAATAATAAATCATGACGCCATTCTAAGCAGTGGCCATGAGGCATTAAGCTTCCATCAAAGATCTTATTGAATAGATCCATATTCCCACCTCAAAAATTATTCAGGTTTAATCAATGAAGCTAACACAAGTGGAATTTATCCCTTTTAGCTTTAATACACTATTTCATGGTTTATTAAATTAAATCAATAACATTTCATAATGTCATTCAAAAAACAGAAGTCAAGGGCTCAGCCAACTTGATACATTAATCAATCATTAACGAGCATTCGATTTTCTTTAATCAAACAGTTCTAGTTATTGGTACCTGTTTGTTTTTATAATATATTTTGTGGGAATCGGTAAATTTTGTCCCTTTTTCAATTTTGTTCGCGTATAACAGCATAGGGAAATGATGAGTCAAGAATGTATCAAACATGAACTATTGGAGAGAGAACTTTGAAAAAAAAGTTTATTATGTTGCCTAGTTTTTATTAGTAATACAGCTTACGCGACGAACGGGATTAATTTAATTGGCTTCGGTGCTGAGTCAACGTTAATGGCAGGTGCCGATATTCCGGTTGCTCGCGATACTAGCGCACTTAATACCAATCCAGCAGGACTCACTCAAATCACAAGCAAACGTTACGATTTCTATGGATCCTTATTACGAATCACTGACTTATCTCACCAAGATCAATTGAATGATGATAATCATGCGACTAATTTGTATACCGGCTTAGGCGGAATGGGCTATGCCCAGCATATTGAAAATACCGCTTGTACAGCAGGATTAGGCCTATTTGCTCAAGGTGGTTCTGGAGGTGTTTTTGAACAGGTAAACACCGCTTTTGGGACTAAAGATGAATTTTCTGCTTTGTTTGCGGTAGCTAAGCTAACCTCAGGGCTGGGCTGTAAAGTCAATGACAACTGGTCTCTTGGTGGCAGTTTCGGTTTGGTTTATGCCACGGCCGAACAAAAGATTTTTCCTAACACGTCTCAACCACCTACCTTTGCTGGTATTGAAGTGGATGATGCAACGAGTTTAGAAACCAGTTTTAAATTAGGGTTGCAGTATCACGCCACACCCAATTTGACCTTGGCGGCTACCTATACAGGAAAAACAGAGTTACCTCTCACTGGTGGCAAGTTAAAACTCAACCTCACCGGTGCAGGACTCGGCATTGTTAGCTACAACGACGTGAAAATAGAAGGGTTGGCTTTACCTAGGGAAATAGCCGTCGGCGCTGCTTATCAGATGAATGAAAAATGGTTACTGGCCATGAAGTTGAATTGGATTAACTGGTCAGATGCGATGAAAAACACGGTGTTAACGGCAAAAAGTCCAAACAATCCATTAGCAGCTAATATTCAGTCAACATCGACGATGGACTGGGATGACCAATGGGTTTTGGCAACCGGTATTGCCTATAACTACACAGACAAAACCACGCTTTATGCCGGTTACAATTATGGCAAAAACCCAATACCAGAACAGCATAGTAACCTAACGGTAGCGGGTATCTTTGAGCATCACTTCACTTTTGGTGCAGGCTATCAATATAGTCCACTATGGACCGTGTTCGCAGGTATTGAGTATGACGTTGGTAAGAAAGTCAATTACACCAATCCTGAATTACCTTTTGGTACAAATGCTCAACTGAGAAATGAGGCAGTCTGGTTACATATGATGGTGAGCCGACAATGGTAGGCTCACCATTACCTATCGCGTTTATTTATTTAACAGTTCAGTATCAAATTTAAATACTTTGCCAGCCCAGATAAACATCACCCAAGCGAGTATGCCAAAAGGCATATAGCCCATATAGCCGAGTAATGGCATCTCGGAGAAAATATGAATCACATTGATGTATGGAATATCGTAAACCCAGTAGTTAGGGTTGGTAACTGGCGTTACAGGATGAGCACTACCGTAGTTCCAGAACTCCCAAAAGAAACCATTTAACATGGCAGACAATGCCATCAGCAATGCAGGAGAACAGTTTCCTTGAGCCATTTCACTGAAAGGTGACCAGATAGATAAACGAATTAATACCCCAGCGAACACCAGTAATGGCCCAATCCATAACACCCAAAATAAAGGGTAAGGCCAAAACACCATTAGCGTGAGTAAGATCAAGCCAAGTGCAATTAATAAATTGCCGTTGAGAGCAATTTTAATGCCTTGAGCGTAACGACTTACTAAGTTCGGGCAGGTATTAAGTAAAGTGTACCATTCGAAAATAGCTGGCCAGACCGTCGTATAAGCTAATAAGAAAATGACTACAATGGCTTCATGAGACAGTTCAGGCATAGTGCTATTTGGGTAATACCAATTACCTAAAGCAAAATAGTTGAAATATTCAAATAGATACCAGCCAACAAGAGATACCGCTGCAGTGGTGATAAAGGTTTTACGTTTTGTGGCAAATAAAGATTGTCTGTGTGAGTAGCGATAAACTAAACCATCCAGAACAAATATAAAGCCCCACCACATCGGCGTAAAATCATAATAGACTAGGTCACCAAATGGCGTTTCGCGTGTCCACATTAGCCACCAAAAAAATAAAGTGACCACTAACCCAATCCAGAACCATATAGGTAAAGCTACGGGGATTGATGCAGGCGCTGGAGTTACCTTTTTAAATCCAAACTTGCTCGGAAAAAGATAAACCGACGCGACAACGAGTTCGGCAAAGGCAACAATACAGAATACAATTAAATTAAAACCGGGAGCATCTGCAACATATTGAGGAGGGAAGGTGCCAAATTCTGGCGGAAGATGTGTTATTGGATAAGCAAACCAACTCGCAATGAGTGGCAGGATTAATGCAAGTAACACTGGAAACATAAGTTTCAGCATAAAACTCCCTTTTTATTAAATACTATCTTCACGTCGTTTGTGTCGATATAGTTTGTTATCAGCACGTCGTTTGTGTTGATACATTCTTTCATCAGCCAGTGAAATAAGTTTCTCCGTATCTCCTGTCTCTGTCATGAAAGAGATGCCAAAACTGACTCCAGCGTCTTCAAATCCACTCTTTCGCATATAGTCGATTGTTTCTGAAATTGAATTTTTTACATGTTCAGCAAAACTGGCCTCATCGCTGGTCACAACAAACTCATCGCCTCCCATTCGATGTAATACACCATAACTACCAAGCTTTGTAGACATTACTTGGGCAAACATTTGTAACATTTCATCACCTTTTTTGTGGCCAAATAAATCGTTACACATTTTTAAGTTATCCATATCTAAAAGTATCAACATGGCATTCTTATTAAGTTTTTCCAGTGCAATCTCCAATGCATAACGATTGGGCATGCCCGTGAGTGAGTCATGGTGAGCAATTTGTAAACTATGCTCAACCATACGCAAGTTATGTTCTTTTTCTTGGTAAATTTGAGCAAATTGATAACCTAATACCAAGCCGATTAACAACACTTCTGCTGTTACCGCTAATAAGCCAATATGCTCGACATAGATCGTATAAATACCATCTAAATCACTGCTCGATATGGCTATTGATCCAATGACAAAAAAAGTAACAATAGCAACTAAGTAGAAATAGGCAATTTTAGAGCCTTCATACGCTCTGTACACGGCGGCTATTAAGGCATAGCTCATCATCAAGCCCACCCCGAACCTAGCAGCTTCTAAAATCCAATGGTTGTTAAACAAGCCAATCAGTAATAAAACGCCAAGTATTATGAGAACAAGCTGTGCTAAACGATATAATTTAGGATGTGTGCTCAATCGTATTTGTAATAAATTTTTGGCAAATATCACGTAAGCAATATTACTCAGTAACAGAGGAGCGCCAGCTAAGTAGAACCAGTGAAGACCGAATAAATCTGGTGTAATCAACATGCTTGTGCCACTAAAAATAACATTCATCAAGATAAAGATGGTGTACATTATTTCTGTAGTTCGCTTTCTTACAAAAGCTAAAATAACATAGTAGACACCCAAGCTGAATAATATACCGATACTCACGAGGCCTATGAAATTACCCCATTTAATCGCTTGTCGATAATGGCTTAATGAATCCCAGTACGGCTGAGGCTCAGCAATAAAGTAAGGTGAAGTTAATAGCGTAGTTAACTGATAATTACCTGGAGGTAATTCAAATTCACGGCCATGCCGCATAAAAAATGGAGACGTAGTCTTTGATTCAATTCCACCATCAAATTCAGCAACGAGTTTTCCTGAACTGTCCATAATGTAGTGATGAAAATAACCAAGAACGCTCGCATTTTTAAAATCAATTACCTGTGGTTGATTGCTCTCTAAAACATCAAAACTGGCTTTAAAAACAAAACTCCCGCCAGTGATTGCTGGGACATCAATGTGCTTTGTAACAACTTCAGGAAATTTCCATGTCGAATCGACTTGATACCATTTACCTTCGAATACTTGCTGAGAAAAAGCGGTTAAAGGTAACAATAATAGGCAAAGACAAAACAAGATATTTTCTAGGCAATGTCTTTTTCCTGCAGGTATTGACGATAAGAAACGCATGATCAGCGCCTTATTCCAGAAGGAATTAGTGACATTTTCTTATGATGACCTTGTTATTATAATATTAATCAAAATCTAACATAGTTCCTTATGGAATGAAACGTGAAAAACATGAGGAAACTAAACTTTAGAATATTATGGCTTACTTATGGATTATACAATGTGAACCTAATGTCGAAGGTATGGCTCGTTGATTCTTGATTTTGTAAGCTGTAGCTATGTTATCCCCTTCCATAAAACCAAGCTATAAAACTAAGTTTATTTGGTTGCTCCTGACTTTTTATAAACACTGGTTAATTGATTGCTTACGGTTTTTTTCGATGAGTTTCTCAGCTTAGCTATCTTTTTAGCAGAGACACGCTTAGCATCAATCAGTTCTTGGAAATCAAGGTGTCAGTCAACTTGATACATCTAATACATTAAGCAATCATTTAAGAGGAATATATATCTATGTCGTTTAGCGCTTTAAACTTGTGTGATGAACTGCTGAAAGCGGTTGCAGAGCAAGGTTATACAATGCCATTACCCATTCAAGTTGAAGCTATTCCAGCGGTGTTGAGTCAGCGTGATGTGATGGCGGTGGCACAGACAGGCACGGGAAAAACCGCTGGTTTTACATTGCCTATGGTGCAGTTATTGTCTGGTGCAACAACATCACAAGCTCACCATGTACGCGCCTTAGTGATTACGCCGACGCGTGAGCTTGCGGCTCAGGTTGCTGGGAGCATTGAAAATTATAGTCGTCATATGAATATTCGATCAGCGGCAGTATTTGGTGGGGTGAGAATTGAGCCGCAAATAGCCGAACTACAAGCAGGTGTCGATGTGCTGGTGGCTACACCGGGTCGTTTGATTGATCTTTATAATCAACAGGCGATTAATTTTGAGCAGCTTGAAATATTAGTCTTGGATGAGGCTGATCGCATGTTGGAATTGGGCTTTATCGACGATATACGTCGAATCCAAACGTTGCTGCCTAATCAACGCCAAACCTTGATGTTTTCAGCGACGTTTTCTAATGAGATTAAATTGCTTGCTAACAGTATGCTCAATAATCCCATTGTGATTGAAGTGACTGCCGCCAATAGTATTGTCGAGACCATTATGCAAAAGCTATATCCCGTTGTTAAAGAATACAAAAGTGACTTGCTCATTTACCTGATTAAATTCAACAGTTGGCATCAAGTCTTGGTATTTAGTCGAACTAAACAGGGTGCGGATAATTTGGTGGCCACCCTAAAAAATGCCGGCATTAATGCCGAGTCCATTCATGCCAACAGAACTCAACATGCACGAACACTCGCTTTAGATGGGTTTAAAAATGGCACGATTAAGGTCTTAGTTGCCACGGACATTGCTTCACGAGGTATTGATATCAACCAACTGCCTTGTGTGGTGAACTTTGATCTGCCTTATGTGGCTGAAGATTATGTGCATCGAATTGGTCGTACGGGTCGTATTGGCACTGCTGGTTTGGCAGTTTCATTTTTTAGTGAAGATGAAGCGAAGCAGTTAGCGTCTATTGAACGTGTCATTGGTTATACATTAGAACGTGAGATTATTGCAGGTTTTGCGCCGCTTGCACCTGCTAGTTCACCGTTTGACGATGATGAGTTTGGTAACTTTGAGCCAGACTCTCAGCGTCAACATAAGGGCAAACCTAAAGGTCGTAGAAAGCGTTAAGTAACCTTGCCGATCATTTATACAGAACACTGACTATCTCAATGTAAAACTAAGTATAGTTTGCTCAATTGATTTTAGTTATCTAACTAAACTAAAGTACCGCTTATGAATCCCCTCTATTTTCAGTGTTAAAAAGGATTAAACATGTCAGACAGCATCTTCATTGGACAAGCTGGTGAACTCGCCATCTCATTATTGCCCAAATTGGCTAATCGTCATGGTTTGATCGCGGGTGCAACTGGCACGGGTAAAACAATTACCATGCAAGGCTTGGCAGAAGGTTTTAGTGAAATAGGTGTGCCGGTATTTTTGGCTGATATTAAAGGCGATGTATCCGGTGTTACACAACCCGGTAAAGAGCACCCAAAAGTGGCTGAACGTGTTGCTTTAATGCATTTGGATGATTTTAAATTTCAAGGTTTCCCTGCTACATTTTGGGATATTTTTGGCAATAAAGGTCACCCTGTTAGAACGACAATTTCTGATATGGGCCCGTTGTTGATGTCTCGTTTACTTAATCTTAATGACACGCAAGAAGGCGTATTGTCCTTAGTGTTTCGTGTCGCGGATGACAATGGTTGGTTATTGTTAGATTTGAAAGATTTACGGTCGATGCTTAAGTTTGTGGCTGATAATGCGGGTGAATTTCGCACGGTTTATGGCAATGTGTCTGCGGCGAGTGTCGGTGCTATTCAACGTCGATTGATTACTTTGGAAGATCAAGGCGGCGATCAATTATTTGCTGAGCCGGTGCTTAACCTTGATGATTTGATGCAAACTGATTCTGAAGGTAAAGGTGTGATCAATATGCTGGCGGCCAATACGCTGATGAATTCACCTCAGTTATACAGCACATTTTTATTGTGGTTGATGGCAGAGCTATTTGAACAACTTCCAGAAGTAGGCGATCCCGATAAACCAAAATTAGTTTTGTTTTTTGATGAAGCTCATTTAATCTTTAAAGATGCACCACGCGTATTATTAGATAAAGTGGAACAAGTGGTCAGGCTGATTCGTTCGAAAGGCGTTGGGGTCTATTTTGTTACCCAGAATCCGACTGATATTCCTGATGGTGTGTTGGCTCAATTAGGTAATCGAATTCAACATGCTTTACGTGCCTACACGGCGCGCGATCAAAAGGCAGTACGAGCCGCAGCCCAAACCTTTCGTGATAATCCTGAATTAGATACTGAAACCGTCATCACTGAATTGGCGGTGGGTGAGGCATTGGTTTCATTACTTGATGAAAAAGGCCGACCACAAATTGTTCAACGTACCTTGATTAAACCGCCTAAAAGCCAAATCGGACCTATTACCGATAGTCAACGTACGGTATTGATGTCGAATTCGCTGGTTGCCGGTATTTATGAAAAAATGGTCGATAGAGAATCTGCTTATGAGATTTTAACGCAACGCGCTGAAGATCTAGCTAAAAAACAGCAAGCTGATGAAGTGGCGGTTGCTCAAGCTAAAGAACTGGCAAAAGCTGAAAAACCAAAAGCGACGGGCCGACAACGTGAAACAGCCATGGAAGCCTTTTTCAAAAGTGCGATGCGTTCAATTGGTACCCAAATAGGCGGTAAGTTGGTGCGTGGTATTTTGGGTTCTTTATTAGGTGGTAAATAAGATTTATTACCTTAGATTATTCAAGCAAATGTCACACTTAGGAAGAAGATGACACCTGACTCAAAAGACTTTTGGTTTTTGCCCTTGGGCGGCACGGGCGAAATCGGCATGAATATGAACCTATATGGTCATGATGGTCAGTGGTTAATGGTCGATTGTGGGGTGATATTTGACCAAAATACCGATGTAGATGGCGAAGAAATAACAGGGCCACGGCCTCATGTACAAATGGCTGATCCACAATTTATTGTTGACCGACGTGCTCAGCTTGCCGGATTAGTGATCACTCATGCTCATGAAGACCATGTCGGTGCGGTGCCGTATTTATGGCAACAATTACGCTGTCCGATTTTCACCACGGCATTTACTGCTGAAATTTTACGACGAAAATTAGTGGAAGTCGGTTTAGATAAAAAAGTACCGGTACACATTGTAGACGTCGACAAAGACAATAAGTTGAAAATCGGCGTGTTTGATGTTGAATGGGTGAGGTTAACGCATTCGATACCTGATCCTTATGCGTTGATTATTAGCACACCAGTCGGACGGGCATTTCATACCGCAGATTGGAAATTGGATCCGGCGCCCTTAGTCGGTCAACGCTTCGATGAACCGCGTTATCGAGCGATGGCTGACGAGAATATTGATGTCATGGTATGTGATTCGACCAATGCCAATGTGCAAGGTCATTCCGTAAGTGAATCGCAGTTATATCAAGGATTAAAAAAGCATATAGAACAAGCAAAGGGCAGAGTCGTTGTCACCTGTTTTGGCAGTAATATCGCTCGATTATCGACGCTTGCCAGAATCGCCCAAGAGACCGATCGTCATCTGGGATTATTGGGTAGGTCACTGATTAATATGGTGTCAGCAGCGCGAACCAGTAGTGTGTGGGAATATGGCAATACCTTGGTTGATTCAGAACATCTGAGTTATTTGCCTGCCAATACTGTGTTATTAGTAGCAACAGGTAGCCAAGGCGAACCGCATACCGCTTTGAATCGCTTGAGTATCAATGCCTTTCGAGATTTGCAATTAGATCCGGGCGACACGGTCATCTTTAGTTCTAAATTGATTCCAGGTAATGAACTTGCTGTAGAAGCCTTAATCGAACGCCTTAAAGCGATGCAATTAAACGTGATTACGTCGGACGACAGTGTATTGCCCATCCATGCATCAGGTCATCCGGCAGCCGATGAACTCAAATTAATGTACGATTGGGTTAAACCTGCCTGCGCTATTCCAGTTCATGGTGAACTGCATCACTTACAAGCCAACGCTAAAATTGCTAAATCAGTCGGCGTGAAACAACAATTATTAGGCAAAAATGGTGATGTGTTTTTTATTGCGCCAGTGAAAGGCTTAAGGCGTAATGCTGTTAAAACGGGGCGATTGGGCTTGGCAGCTAAAATGAAACTAGTACGGCTTTAAATGCCCTTAATTAATAGCCATTTTTCTGCTACGGTTGCGTTAAAAATAATCTCATAACACACTATAAATAATTTATGTTTATCAGGAGTCTGTAGCATCAATATTCTTCACACCTCAGATTGGCATTTAGGCCGTTCATTATATGGTCGCAAACGCTATGATGAATTTGCGGCGTTTTTAGACTGGTTAGTCGAAACGATTCAGCAACAAAATGTTGATGTGTTACTGGTGGCCGGCGATATTTTTGATACCACTACACCGAGTAATCGCGCGCAGGAGTTGTATTATAAATTTCTGACACGAGTGGCGAATTCTGCCTGTCGTCATATCGCGATTATTGCTGGTAATCATGATTCACCGTCCTTTTTGAATGCCCCGAAAAGCTTACTTCGCGCCTTAGATGTTCATGTTATTGGTGCTACTTGTGAGCAGCCTGATGATGAGGTGTTGGTATTAAACGATCTAGCGGGTCTGCCCGAACTGATTGTATGTGCGGTACCTTATTTACGAGACCGAGATATTCGATCCGTCGAAGCCGGTGAAAGCATTGATGATAAGGAACAAAAACTGATTGACGGCATTCGTCAGCATTATTTGGCTGTCTGTGAGCTTGCAGAGCAAAAACAGCAAACATTAGGTCCTGACATACCAATTATTGCCATGGGACATTTATTTACGGCTGGTGGACAAACAATTGATGGTGATGGCGTGCGTGAATTATATGTTGGTTCATTGGCTCATGTGACGGCAGGCATCTTTCCTGAGTGTATTGATTATTTAGCCTTAGGCCATCTGCACGTGCCACAAATGATCAATGATTCGGAATTAAAACGCTACAGCGGTTCACCTTTGCCGATGGGTTTTGGCGAAGCAACACAGCAAAAAAGTGTGTGTTTAGTGAGTTTTACACAGCGAGATGGAAAGCTTAGTTTAATCAATGTGCCGACCTTTCAAAAGCTACAGCAAATAAAAGGTAATTGGCACGATATTGAAACTCAGATCAAAGCGGTGGTATCGACAGATAATCATGCATGGTTAGAGATTATCTATGATGGCGATGATGTATTGACTGATTTGCGTGAACGTCTTGAAACGCTGATAAGCGGTACGGATATTGAGTTGTTGAAAGTTAAAAACAATCGAATTATTAATCGTGTTTTAAATCGCATTGATGACAATGAGACCCTCGATGATTTAAATGAACATGATGTATTTGAGCGCTGCTTGAATGCTCACAATGTACCTTCCGAACAACGGCCTGAATTACTACGCTCGTATCAACAAACACTGACTCGATTATATGAAGATGATGCCCATGCAGAATAAAGGCAGACCATAATGCGGATTCTTCAGCTACGCTTTAAAAATTTGAATTCATTGGTCGGCGAATGGCTGATCGATCTTAGTCATTCAGAGTATGTAGCCGATGGTATTTTTGCAATAACAGGACCAACAGGCGCCGGTAAATCGACCATTTTAGATGCGATTTGTTTAGCCCTTTACGGTCGTACACCACGGCTGCGAAACATCAGTAAAAGTAGCAATGAGATCATGTCACAGCAGAGCGGTGAATGTTTTGCTGAAGTTATCTTTGAAACCAATACAGGAAAATACCGTTGTCATTGGAGCCAGCATCGGTCTCGTAAAAAAGCCGAAGGTGAATTGCAATCACCTAAGCATGAGATTGCAGATGCACTTAGCGGCAAGGTGCTTGAGTCAAAGATACGTGGGGTTGCTGAGAAAATAGAAACAGTGACTGGGATGGATTTTGATCGATTTACCCGTTCAATGTTATTGGCACAAGGTGGTTTTGCTGCTTTTTTACAAGCTGATCCCGACCAACGTGCACCGATTTTAGAACAAATTACCGGTACTGAGATTTATAGCCATATTTCAATTAAAGTACATGAGTATCGTAGTGTCGAGACCAAAAAGCTGGATTTATTAATTGCTGAATTAGCGGGCATGCAATTACTGAGCGCCGATGAGGAACAGCAGTTAACTATAAATCTAGCTGAAAAAATGCAAACTGATCATGTTTTGAACGAAGCCTTAACACAGAAGAATAAGGCGATATCATGGCTAGAAGGCATTGCTAATCATGAAGCTGAGTTATTAGCATTAGCCGAGCGGCAGAAAGAGCTAACTATCCGCCAACAGGCTTTTCAACCTGAGCTCGAAAAACTGGAACGTGCAAAACGAGCGCTAGAGTTATCGGGAGAGTATGCAGGCATCACGACAATGCGAAATGAACAAGCTCGCAGTCAAAATACGCTCGTTAGTCATCAACACGCCATACCCGAATTAGATAAACATTGTGTGTTTGCCACAAAAGAGCGAGATCTCGCTACAAGCACACTCGAAAAAGTCAAAAATAACCAGCAACAAGCTCAGGCTACAATTAAAAAAACTCGGGAACTCGATCTTAAAATAGAAGAGAAACAAGCACCTATTCAGGCGGTTCAACAAGCAATTAGTACAAATGGGCAACAACTTGAAAAACTGAAAATACAGCAACAAGACGATAATAAAGCGCTGGATAAGAATCAAACTAAGCTAAGCGAACTTAATGATTTACTGACAGAACATAAAACGGATGAAGGGCTGAATGAACAACTTGAACGCATTCGAAGTCAGTTTAAATTCTTAGCTGATTTTTCTCATCAGCAACAACAAAAGAAAAATCAGCTGGCTGATGCAGAGTTGAAAAAATTGGAAACAACTGAAACTTGGCTACAACACGTGAACTTATTTGCTACTCAGCAAAGCGAATTTGAGAAAAGTGAACAACATTTAACGCACTCTAAACAACAGCAAGATCAGCTGTTAGCATCACGTACTCTCAGCGAGTGGCGAAAAGATTTGGGCAAGCTTACAGAACGAAAAGCCTTGTTAGATCGTAGTCAGTTATCAATGCAGGCTTTAGCTAGCTTTAAACAGGAGCTGAAGAGGCTAATTGAACAGCAAAAAATAATAAACACAACTGAGCTGAGCTTAAAGCAAGCATTTGACCATAAAACGGAAGCGACGAATGCTTTGGAGCGTGAAATCACCTTGCTCTATACACAGTATGATTTACAGAAGACAATCGAATCATATGAAGAAGCTCGCCAGCACCTGCATGACGGCGAACCCTGTCCACTTTGTGGTGCGAATGAACATCCTTATGCTTTAGGTGATATTCCCATTTTAAATGATACTTTAACTAATTTAAATAAGGCAAAAGCTGATTTAAAACTGAGCATGGAAACACTATCTAAACTGAGCATTCAGCTCGCTGAAAATCAAAAAGATTTACAGCAGAATAATCTACGTCAGCAAGAAATGAATATGAAGCTCGCTGAAGAAGAGGTACATTTAGCTGATTTTTCTTTATCTCTCGCGATGGATGGTGAGTTAACAGACTTAATGCTTAGACAAAGACAGCAGGATAATGACACTCAATTTAAACGAGTATCAAGCATCGCCAGCGAGGCTGAAAAGTTGCAACAGCAACTCGCAGCTGAACGTGAGGCGTTAGAGCAAAAACGAAGTGAACTTACTGTGGGCGATAAACAATTACAGCAGCTCAATCACGCTAAACTAAACGCTGAACAAACTGGAGAACGTTTGACTGTGGAATGGGCAAATGTGACGTCGCAACTCCAAATAACACAGCAATCAATTTTAAATGATGTTGCCATTTATGGTGTTGAAGAGCTGGCGATAGAAACCCTTGATCAGACCGTGCAGCAATTGACAGAACGACGTGAGCAATGGCGAACATGGCAAAAAGAAAAAGAGATTATTGAGCTATTAATACTAAGTCTGAGCAGTCAAATAAAACATCAAACAGATCAAATAATAAAGTTAGAATTAGAATTAAAACATCAACAACAGGTATTCAATCAGTTGTGCAGTGAGTGTGAGTTACTAAGCCAAGAGCGGATAGCTATTTTTGCTGATAAAAATCCTGATGATGAAGAGCAAAGATTGGTAAGTTCTGTCGAACAAGCAGAGCAACATTTAAATGTAGCAAGGCAGTCGGCTCAACATTCAGAACAAGAATTGAATAAGTTAAAACACAGTATTGAAAGCTTAACGCAAGAAATTACTACTCGAAACACGCAATTAAACTTGGAAGAAACAGCTTTCAAACAGCGATTACTTCAATCAAATTTTAGTGATGAAGATCTTTATAAAGCTGCTTGTCTGAGTGATGAGGCACGCAAGATTTTACAAGAACAAGCTCAACAACTCATAAATGAACACCATGGCTTAGTTACTCGCATAGAGGATAAAACAAGCCTACTAGCTAAAGAACGAACAAAAAAAATCACTGAACAATCACTCATTGAATTACAAGCGTTACATGCAACGCTCAGTTCAGAGTTGAGTGTGATGCAACAAAACATTGGTGCTATTAGACAAAAATTGAATGACAATGATGATATAAGACTTAAACTGCAGTCGCGTGTTAAAGAGCTAGATGCTCAAAAACGCGAATGTGTGCGTTGGAATACGTTGCATGAATTAATTGGTTCCGCGGATGGTAAAAAATATCGCAATTTTGCTCAAGGGCTGACCTTTGAAATGATGATTGGTCATGCTAATCGGCAATTGCAGAAAATGACCGACCGTTATTTATTAATTCGCGATGAAGCACAACCGTTAGAACTCAATGTGGTTGATAATTATCAAGCGGGTGAAACACGTTCGACGAAAAACTTATCGGGCGGTGAGAGTTTTATTGTTAGTCTTTCATTAGCATTAGGACTTTCGCACATGGCAAGCAAAAATGTCCGAGTGGATTCATTGTTTCTTGATGAAGGTTTTGGAACATTAGATGAAGAAGCGTTAGATACCGCCTTAGAAACCTTAGCCGGTTTGCAGCAAGAAGGTAAATTGATAGGTGTGATCTCTCATGTGCAAGTGCTGAAAGAGCGTATTAGTACGCAAATTCAAATTAGTCCGACTTCAGGCGGTCGCAGTACAATTAGCGGGCCGGGAATTTCAGGACCAGCTCTTTAAATATCATCTGACCGTTCATTGGATGATCGATAATACGCGACGATGAGTCTATTTTGTTATGATCGCCGTCATGAAAAGAACTGACTTCCAATTTGAACTACCTGAGGCGCTTATTGCCCAGTATCCTACCGCTCAGCGTAACGCCAGTCGCCTATTAAAATTAAATGGTGATGATGGTGATTTAACGGATCTGCAATTTATTGATTTTCCTAGCTTGTTACGGCCTGATGATTTATTAGTGTTTAACAATACGCGAGTTATTCCAGCACGCTTATTAGGTCAAAAAGATAGTGGTGGCAAAATTGAAGTGCTGGTCGAGCGAGTACTCGATGACCATCGCGTGTTAGCGCACATTCGCAGTAGTAAGTCACCGGGCACGGGACGACATTTATTATTGGAAGACGAATTAGATGTCGAAGTGCTAGGTCGCCAAGGTGCGTTATTTGAATTGTATTTTCATGTTGATAGCACGGTGACTGATGCTTTAGAAACCTATGGTCGCTTACCTTTGCCACCTTATATAGAACGTGATGTGGCGAAAGAAGATTTGGAACGTTACCAAACGGTGTATGCACTTCATACCGGTGCCGTCGCTGCACCCACTGCAGGCTTGCATTTTGATCAAACGATGCTTGATACCATCAAAGCGTTAGGGGTCGAAACGGCGCAGGTTACTTTGCATGTTGGTGCGGGTACCTTTCAACCGGTGCGGGTTGATGATATTAAAACTCACATTATGCATGCTGAACGTATTGAGGTGTCGGCAGAAGTGTGTGAACAAGTTAAAGCAACACGCGCACGAGGCGGTCGAGTGATTGCCGTTGGTACAACCAGTGTTAGAGCGTTGGAGAGTGCCTCTCACACAGGAATTATCGAGCCTTTTAGTGGTGAGACTGAGATTTTTATCTATCCGGGTTATCAATTTAGAAGTGTTGATGCCATGGTTACTAATTTCCATCTATCAGAATCTACCTTGTTAATGTTAGTCTCAGCATTTGCAGGTAGAGACAATGTAATGGCGGCATATCACCATGCCATTAAGCAGCATTACCGATTTTTTAGTTATGGTGATGCTATGTTTATTACGCCATGTTTATGATCCAGGGAACCGTATGAAAACATTAGATAATATTCGTTTTGTATTAGTGGGTACGACCCATCCCGGTAATATTGGTGCGGCCGCGCGAGCGATGAAAACCATGGGCTTAACTAATCTGCATTTAGTGACACCAAAGATTTATCCGAGTGCAGAAGCGACAGCGCGTGCATCAGGCGCTGATGATGTATTGGCTCGCGCCGTTGTCCATGAAACATTGGATGCCGCATTAGCAGGTTGCCAACAAGTGTATGGCATGAGCGCCCGCTTACGGCATTTGCCTGTACCCGTCGTAAACCCTCGTGAGGCCGTGAGTCGAATTCAGCAATCTCCAGATGAAACCCAGATTGCCATTGTGTTTGGAAGAGAACATTCAGGTTTATCTAATGAAGAATTAGATCGCTGTCATCATCTGGTTAATATTCCAGCCAATACTGAATACAGTTCATTAAATTTAGCGGCCGCAGTACAAGTGTTAGCCTACGAACTTAAAATGAGTTTCGATCCAACGATTGTTGTAGGTCGGATAGGTGAAGAACGTGAAGCGATAGATGCCAATGATTTGGAACATCTCTATGGCCATTTTGAACAGACATTAACGGCCATAGGTTTTCTTGATCCAGAAAATCCACGTAACTTAATGCGCCGGTTACGCCGCTTATTTAATCGCGCGGAACTGGATCGAAATGAGTTACAAATTTTGCATGGAATTTTACGTGCAGCAGAGATCAAAAGGGGAGAATAATGACAGAAAAAGTTACGTTATGGCAGCTGATTAAGGAAGATATATATTGCGTCTTTGATCGCGATCCTGCTGCGCGGAATGTATTTGAAATTATTACCACCTATCCTGGAGTTCAAGCGGTGCAATGGCACCGATTAAGTCATTGGTTGTGGCGGCATAATCTGAAATGGCCAGCGCGATTTTTATCGACAATAAGTCGCTGGATTACCGGTATTGAAATTCATCCGGCCGTTAAAATAGGTCGTCGTTTTTTTATTGACCATGGCATGGGCGTTGTTATTGGTGAAACCGCTGAAATTGGCGATGATTGCACCTTGTATCACGGCGTAACCTTGGGTGGAACGTCGTGGAAAGAAGGTAAGCGTCATCCTACCTTAGGCAATAATGTAGTTGTGGGTGCTGGCGCAAAAGTATTGGGGCCAATTTGTTTGCATGATGGCGCTAGAATTGGTTCAAATGCAGTGGTTGTTAAATCAGTATCCGCAGGTGATACCGTAGTCGGAATACCGGGCCGAGTGGTCAGTACCAAGTTAACTGAAGATGAAAAACAACAGCAAAAATTGGCTCAATCAGTTGGTTTTGATGCTTACGGTACATCAGGTGGAACCTTAGATCCCGTTGCTACCGCTATTCACGGATTAATTGAACATATACATGCCTTGGATAAACGCGTGGAATCAATGGCAGAAACAATTCATCAGCTTGGTGGTGAAGTTTCTAATGAGCTTATGCCTGAACTAAATAATTGTGAATTAGACAAAGACCAGTCAGGTACAACTCAATCAGACGAAGACCCGTCAGATAGAGGTTTAGCTAAACAATAAAAGTTGACTAAATTAGTCGGGTATGTGAAAATTCAGCCATATAAACACAAGGGTATTCTCATGCGATTAACGACTAAAGGCCGCTACGCGGTGACAGCGATGTTAGATTTAAGCTTAAATTACGGGCAAGGTTCAATAACCTTAGCGGATATTTCTGATCGTCAAGGTATTTCATTGTCGTATCTGGAACAATTATTCGCCCGCTTACGTAAACAAGAATTAGTCAGCAGTACCCGTGGGCCAGGTGGTGGATATCGCCTAAGCCGAGCTGCTGATGAAATTAGTGTATTAGATGTAATATCAGCCGTCGATGAAAAAGTAGATAGCACCGCATGTGAAGGAAAAAGTAATTGCCAAGGTGAAGAAGCCTGTTTAAGCCACGAATTATGGACCAGTTTAAGTGAACAAATTTCACTTTATTTGTCCGATATTTCTCTAGGTCAGGTAGTTCGCAATCACCAGAATGCTAAAAACGGTGAAAAAGTCATCAGCTTTTCTAGCATTTAATAACTAGGTAACACAATGATTAAATTAACAAATACAGCAGTAGCACGAGTACGTGATATGGTTACTAAGCGTGGAGCAGGCATCGGTTTACGTATTGGTGTCACTAAAAGCGGCTGTTCAGGTTATAGCTATGCCTTAGATTACGCAGAAACCATCGCTGATAATGATATTGTGATTGAACAAGATGGCGTAAAAGTGGTCATTGACCAAGAAAGTATGCCGGTACTAGATGATTTAGTGTTGGATTTTGTCAAACAAGGTTTAAATCAAAGTTTCAAGTTTAATAATCCTAATGTTGTGTCATCATGTGGCTGTGGTGAAAGTTTTAGTGTGACTAAATAACGTTAGCCCATTCAACATACCAGACCTAACGATGCGTTTTCGAGGTGATTAACTGCTTCGGTAAGTTATTATCTTAGCTTGGTTTGAATAGGGATATTTAAACTAAGGAATAAAAAGCAGTGACAACAACATTTAAAAAATGGAAACCAATTGAAATAATGCTGGCGGTGCTGTTTTTGGTAGCACCGTTTTATTATCATCCCAATATTGGTGGTGAAGGGTTACGGATTCCTAACAATATCACCGTATGGATGATGGCAACTATCGTTATTGCTTATTCTCTCCACCTAGTGTTAAAACGGCCGACATTTGTTCTTCCCAAATATTTTGTCTATATCGCCGCCTTCCCAATTTTAATCACCTTGAGTGGCTTTGTAACGGGTGTTGAGCAGCCGATGCAATGGCTGTTTCGTTTGTTATTTATTTGGGGTGGTTTAGCGTTCTTTTTTAGTTTATTTCAACATGGCTTAAAACAGGGCCGGCTAGATCGAATCTTGCTGATCATTGTTATTTCGGCCTTGTTGCAAGGTCTGGTAGGAATAGCTCAAATTTGGCTGCAAGCGGATATGCCATTTTGGTTACCAAAGTCACCTAGAGGCGAGCCAAGCGGGTTATTTCAACAAATCAATAACCAAGCAACTTATCAAGTTACCGCCATCATGATCGCGGCCTACTTGATTACTAGACCGCTTGTCACTCATGGTTCAAAGTGGCAGCAAGTTATAATTATTATTACCGTTGCATGTGCTGCTTTTCTCATTGGTATTTTAGGGTCGCGAATTGGCGTATTAACGTTGATTTTGGGCCTGTTAATTCTTATTCCTGCCTTATGGCAACGACTTAAGCATAATAAAAGCCTAGCGTCGTTTTTATTCTTGGCTTTGGTTATTGGTGGAACCATTGGGGTAACTGCCGGAAACACAGGGGGTGCTACCGGAAGCATAGGAATAAATAGCGGTAGTGGTAAAATGATAGACAAAACGGTCAACATGCAAGCAGGCTACAATGGTTCAGCAAGATTAGGCATTTACACAATTGCTTTAGACCTCATAAAACAACAACCACTATTTGGTCATGGCATTGGTAGTTTCGGTCCTGATTTTCAATATGCTAGACCAGAATTTTACAAAGCACATCCAAATGCAGCACTACCCAAACGTTATGTAAGTCATCCACATAATGAAACATTATTTTGGCTAGTAGAGGGAGGTTTGATTGCTGGTGTGGTGTTATTGGCTGTTTTTATTGGTGTGATAATGGCTTTAAAAGGGCTTGGTTTGCAGCGAGGAGGGGCTTATGTTGCAATGTTGTTGCCAATAGTTTTACATACCCAAGTGGAACTACCCTTCTATGTGTCAACATTACACTGGTTGGTGTTTATATGTTTTCTTGCTGTTATAAATCAGTCTGCCGTCAGTAATAAAATAAAATCAATAACGGTGGCTTTTGCAAGGCTTAGTACTATAATGTTAGCGAGTATGAGTATTGTCATTTTTGTTTTTTTTGTGCACACCATGCGAGCCAATTGGGATTTTGTTGCCTTTTATAAAGGCGAGCAAAATGACAAACCATTGCCGTATGCCTATAAAAATCCCTATTTATCAGAGCAGGCCCGCTGGAGAGATCTGAACCAATTATTGTCTTCAAGTATCAAATACCGTCAGAAGGAAAATGTAGAATATTATGTGAAGTGGGGTGAGAAGTTGTTATTAGCCAAACCGGATGTCGATTTATACGAAAAATTAGTAGATGCCTATCAGTTTTTAGGCAATAAACAAGCCTACTGTGCTACAGCTGATAAGGGGCTTGCTCTATATCCCCAAGCCGAACAATTGAAATTAGCTAAGAATTCCTGCTAATACTGACGCTTTGCGTCACATTGTGCCCTTTAATGTGTTTCTGGCCTTTGAGTTATACTGAATTTAATATATAAAACAAGGCGATAACTGTTGGCATAAAACTCGCAAAGATTTAAGTAAGGCAAAAATCTAGCTTTGCTTATTTTTAGAATTTATGGAGAATGACATGAGAAAAGTCCAACAAGGTTTTACATTAATTGAGTTGATGATCGTTATTGCGATTATCGGTATTTTGGCGGCGATTGCGCTGCCTGCTTATCAGGATTATACGATTAGAGCTAAGGTTTCAGAGGGACCTTCTGTAAGTTCAGCTGCGAGAACCTCTGTAGGAATTGCATGTAGCGAAGCAACGCTTTCAGCTAGTTCAACTAACGCAAGCCTTCAACTACCAACTTCGACTGATTATGGTACTAATGCACAATACGTTGAAAGTGTATTAGTCGAAGGTGTTGATGTTAGTACGGCGAATATCACAATAACATATAAAGCGCCGACACAAGTTGCGTATGATACTGTTATATACAATGGCACATGTACTAGTAGTGGTACAACATGGGTGATTGATCCTGCTTCTACTGTTGATGCTAAGTGGAGACCTAAAACTTAATATAGACGTCAATCATGAAATCAAAGGGGTCAGACTCGATTGATTTAGTTTGAAGATTAACGAAAGAGCCTCAGTAGCGATACTGGGGCTTTTTTGTATGTGAATAGTATGAATAAGTAGGTTGGATTTTAATCCAACATATCGGATTTTTCCAGAAATCAATGGGGTCAGACTCTGACCAATCCCCACGAAATAGAGAATGAAAACAAGTATTTAATCTAAATAATAGGGAACTCGCACGACATTTAATGATCTGATCTATCACCACAACAAAACAGGTCAAAAAATATCATGCGAGCACACACTATTTTGAACACTTTATTAAACGATGTCACGCCTACCATGCATAAAGTACGTAGAGCTAGTTTACGTGCGGTATTGACGAGTCTGCTTTCGGGAAGTCACTTATCGGTTACGTCTTTGGGTCGTAATATCGACAGTAAAACAACGGAAAAACATCAAATTAAACGCAGTATGAGAAAATCAATAGAAATCAATAGGGTCAGTGTGAATAGGTTTAATATCCTTAATTCCCGTGTTATCGCCGCCAAAAACTAAGTTATTTGGTGGGATGAAGTGGACGAGTGTTTGAGCGCAGCGAGTTTTCGTCCACGCCCACAAAATAGTTTAGTTATTGGAAACAAGGCGATAAGGGTGGCCTTTTCTTTGGTTCTGTTTCTTTTGGCCACGCAAAAGAAATGAACGCCCAGCGGCAGCGTTAGACTTGAATCAAAAAAAACAAGTTTTAAAATATAGGGATATAAAATGGATTTCACACCAATATTTAAAGCAGTACTCCAACTTTGGTATTTAATACCTTTCTTCATCTTTATCGCCATAATCAAATCTTCATGGTTTAAAGGCATCATTGGTGAATTCATCGTTAATGTAATTGCAAAGATAAAACTTGATAAAGACTCTTATCATTTAATCAAAAATGTCACTTTACCGACTGACGATGGCACAACTCAAGTTGATCACATTATTGTGTCTATCCATGGGGTATTTGTCGTTGAAACTAAAAATATCAAAGGTTGGATTTTTGGTAGTGAACATCAAAAGATGTGGACACAACAGATTTATAAGCATAAAAACAAATTTCAAAATCCACTACACCAAAATTATAAACACGTTAAGACCGTTCAAGCCTTGTTAGATCTTGATGATTTACAAGTTCATTCACTTGTTGTGTTTGTTGGTGATAGTCGCTTTAAAACGAAGATACCTGACAATGTAACTTATGGCATGGGCTATATTCGTTATATTCAATCCAAGACGGACATCGTATTGACTGACGCAGAAAAACTTGCAGTTATTGAAACGATTGAATCGGGCAGATTAACGCGTTCACTCAAGACTAACCGAGAACATATTCAGCATGTAAAAGAAATTATTTCTGAAAAAGCCAATCAACAGCATTGCCCTAAATGTGGTAGTGAAATGGTAAAACGTGAAGTCAAAAAAGGAGCTAATAAGGGTAATTTATTTTGGGGATGTTCTACTTATCCTAAATGTCGCTCAACTATCGTCTTTCAAAGCGAATAATCAATAATGACTATTTATCCCGCATCACTCTCAATAATTCAAGCGTGTTATCCGCCGTATCCAGAACGGCTAAAATAACTTGATTTACGTGGATCATTGCAAAACCGACAAGCAATCCTATACCACCTTTTATCAGCTTATCTTGTGCGTCTTCGCCACTAACAACAAAACCACTTAAAAGCCACACCAGCCCACCTAAAACCATAATCCAGCCAAAAAAAGATGAGATTTTCAATAGGAAACGAGTCGTGCCGTAAGATGTCGGTACGTCATCGTTATAGCTAGATTCATTTAATTGAGTATTTACACCTTGGGAAGGTATATTATTGCCTGAGATGGTTACCTCGGGAGGTTCCAAATACCACTCACCATGCACTTGTCGTCCAATATAAGTACCGTTTTTGATTTTAGCGACCACATTTTCAACGGATACGCCAAGTCTGTCTGCGTACATCGTTGCTTCAAGCAGCCCTTCTGGTCTAGCCATTGCTTACATTCCTGAAATTTGAAATAAACGAAATCTTAGTCTAAAAACCACAACTTAATTTGTATTCAATAAGTCGATATCCCCTGTTTTACGTATCGAAAGCTCTTTCTCTGCTACTTTTTTAAACAGACCAGAAACCGCCTGTTCCACAACATACTGTCCCAATTGTTCTGGCTTTACTGTCGCTATAGTCTCTGCCTGATGTACAGTGGTTTCGCTATTTTTATTTTCATCTGATGGCGTTGTTGATACTTGGTCTGCTATTTCTTTGGCTTCAAGTAATTTGCTATAAAGTTCGATAGCACCATTGGCATGGAGTTGCTCAGTTATTGCCGGCAATAAAACAGTCTGTAGCGCTACCCCACTTTGTTCTTTCAAATAACCGGTGGCGGATGAATTACCCGTGGTCAGCAATTTCTCAAGACTGCCCGTAGTCATGTTCGTCACGATATTTTTTAGGA
>Ga0209390_10003706_pt1 | contig 24246 bp, 19 predicted proteins | sample BON01_FD_187212 | JGI IMG/M metagenome (GOLD analysis project Ga0209390, IMG submission 187212) | Freshwater microbial communities from Lake Bonney liftoff mats and glacier meltwater in Antarctica - BON-01 (SPAdes) (version 2) | ecosystem: Environmental > Aquatic > Freshwater > Ice > Glacier... | reverse complement strand
ATGTTACTAACATTTAGGGGGGTCAAAGCTCCGGAATAGGGGGGTCAGATGAAATCGGAACAGGGGGGTCAGATAGACCGGAATATACACGCGAGGTGCTCCATACCCATTGCCCAGGCCCAACTAGATGCCCAAGTGCCCACCGTGTGTGTTTTCACCATAGTCAGGCTAAAGCGCTTATTCATATTAGCCCCAGCGGGGCTGCGTGACTGAAAAAGAGTTAACATACCGCCGCTTTTTTCTTGCTTTCCCAATTTCCGAGAAATCGTCTCGTAAATTCATTTTGTCGTGGTCGCACTACCTCAAACTCATACGCATTGAAAACCTGCAAGAACGCAGTTGCTACGAAATAGAATGTGCCGCGAATAATTGGAGTTTGAAAGAATTGCAACGCCAATGCGAAAGTGCATTGTTTGAACGCCTTGCTTTGAGCGGCTACCCTCCTGTTCTGTCGAGGAGATTCCGTCCAAAGCAAAGCCGTTAGTTTTTTTTAAACTTGTTCTTTAACGATTCTGCCGTCAACAATAATTTCCCAGCAACCAACATAGCAACATGAATAAGCATTGAAAAAAATACATAACCAGTAAACTCAATTTGTCGAAGCCACTTAAATTTAATGGTCTGTCTAATTTCAAGATGTTTAGTTCTTATTTCATGTAAATTCAATGCGTCAATTTCAGTTTCTGTCATAGTGTTCGATAGATAATATAGGTTTTTACTCCTACAACCTCTGTAAAAAGCTTCGATCACTTTTGATGGACTTAGAATGAAACCCGTTGATAAGGCGAACAAGTTCATAATTGAAATAATTGGTCTTCTACAACTTCTTGAGCCAAGTTCCCATGCACTAATTTCACTTTCTCCTATTCTGTCAATACCATAACCTGTCATTATGTGCTGTAAGTCATGGAACTTTAAATATTTTTTTCTTGCCTTAATGTTAGGCACTGGCGCTAAAATGCAACCAATATAAACTCGAACACAATGTGATTCAAAATCGGCTGTTAGATTTAATTGATTGAACCTATAAAATCCAATCAACGCATCTTTTGTTGTCATGTCCGATTTATCATTTGTTACAATTGGTTGCATTTTACAATTCAGTTTGAAGAAGATAGAATGTCGTAATAGGGTTGCCGCTAGAACGCGTGAATATGCGCAATACTTACAACCCGTTTCAAAAGTAAAGAAAATTCCGAAATTACGTAGTAAAAAGTAAATTAGCACCTGCTGGGCTTCTTGTCAACCAAGTAGCTGGTGCATGCCATTACACATCTCCCCAAACGAAAAGCGCGCGCAAGGCTTCGGCCTTGTGTGTTGTATCTGCGCTGGCTGTGCCAGCATACGTCAGGCCCTAAAGCCAAAAAAATACGCCTATACTTCAAGGTTGTCACAAGCTTCAACATGTTTGCGCACGTTGCCTTTGCTGGCACAGCCGGCGCGAATAAGCTGGACAAGGGCGAAGCCTTCCCTCTGTTTACCCATCGTTGCTTGTCTTTTGGCTTATCAAGCGGTTTTGTGCATATACCACCGCCTGATGCAATTTCTGTTGCAATAATTTCTTGGCTGGCAGTTCTGTTAAATATTCCGCTACTGTAATATTGCTTTTGTCGAGTTGCATCAATTCAATGTGTTCCTCATTTTTCCCAGCACATAGTATCAAGCCGATGGGTTGATTTTCGCCTTCAACCATTTCGTATTTTTCTAAATAGCGCAGGCAAAGTTCCATCTGACCTTTGAAACCAGCTTCAAACTCTCCCAACTTCAGGTCGATGGCAATAAGGCATTTGAGCCTGCGGTGGTAAAACAACAAATCTATTTTGTAGTCGCGGTTGTCAATCGTAATGCGTTTTTGGCGGGCAAGAAAAGCAAAATAACTTCCCAACTCGATGATAAATCGCTGTAACTCGGCAATGATAGCCGTTTCTAAATCCTTTTCGGAATAGCTGTCTTTCAACCCTAGGAAATTAAGAAAATAAGGATCTCTGAACGCCAAATCGGGGCTTAATTTCTGTTCATTCTTGCGTAATTCTAAATCGTTTTGGATAGTTTGCTCCGGTTTTTTGCTAATGGCAGTACGTTCGTAAAGCATGGATTGGATGCGTTCCTGAAACTGCCGTGACGACCATTTTTCTAGCTGGCACATTTCAATGTAAAACGCCCGTTTTAGGACATCGTCACGGCTTCGTATATTTTTATCTTTCTCAACGCTTGCCATTTTTGAAGCAAAAACAAGACAAGCCCTGATATCATCTTCTTCAAGGAAAGGATAGTCTTCCAAAATCTCAACATGGGTCATACCAGAGGCCAACAACTCCATCATCTGAGCCACCGTAAACCGCATGGCACGGATGCTAGGTTTACCTTGGCAAACAGCAGCATTGAAAAGTAAGCAGCAAAGCATGTTAGCATTAAAGCAAAAGACTTAGCAGCGGAAATGACGGGGCTGAATGTTCAAAGCAAAGATTTAACAGGGCAAAATAAAATTGAAAAAGAGCATATCGACAACAATGCAGCAGTAAGAGATATGTTGGCAAAACGCGGAATAGTTCCTGAAAATTTGCCCCCTGCCGAAGATGTAAAAAAGATTCAACGAAAACTTTAAGCTGCCAATCCCAACCGTTCCAACGCCTTTGCCAACATGAGTGGTCTAACGTCTTTCATCTTTTTGACTTCTTTGTATGGTAAACGAATGATGATATAACGACCATCCTCGTCAATCCAATCCTCTACCTCACGCTCGTCTCTCGTACACATAAAGGTTATTATCACCTTGTCTATGTGTCGGAACTGCTCCAATATATATGCAGTGTCGATCTTGTTGGCAATATCTTCCTCTACAACTTTAAGAACTTTCATGACGTGAATTTTTACAAATGTACTGGTGATTGTTTTATTATGCAAGCCTACTGCATTTTACTGTTGTAAGGAGGCCTGGGTAATTGGTCTTTCTCTGGTCGAGTTGAATTTTCAGGTAGGTAGGGGTAGTAGAATAATTTCAGCTGTTCCTCTTTCAAACATTCTGCAATTGTGCCTCGAAACTGGAGCAAGTAGGAGACGTTTATCCCTGCCAGATACTTGATGCTATACCGACCAAATTGCCCTTTGGTAGTTGTACCATATTTCCATACTTCTCCTGCTAAGAGGTAAAAGGTAGCACGATCTGGATGGTTACATGGATACCATCCAGGTGCAATTGCTATCAAAGCATACTGCTCTGCCTCATCAATTTCCTTCAACCGCTTTAGCAACTTCGCTTCTTCTTGGGGCTTCAATTTGGGAGCTTCGGTTTCTCCTGTAAAGATTCTGGATAGCAAAGCAATAGATAAAACGAAAACAACAGCTCCCAAAAGGAGCACTGGGATGATCGGTGGAAATCCCCCTTCAGTACGCTCAACCTGTGGTTTATCGGCTCCCATAAGCAGAAATTTTACGCTGGTTCACTTTTTTGCTTGCTTTCATGCAAAAGTATTCTAAATGGTTGTATTTTTTGAAAATATTTTACAATAAAACAACCAAATGGAATACTTTTCAAAATGTGGAGCAAAAAACGCACCTGCATGGCTTTTGAAGCAATCTGCCGCGGGAAATATCCGAACTCCCCGATCCTAAAGCTGGACAATGCTGCCCGCTTCCGCTGGCTTACCGCTACCCACAGCACGATCCTGCAAACCTCTACAGTGCATCCGGGGCTATGTGAGGATCCGGAGGTGACGCTGGAGAAGTTGGTGGGAGAGTTGGGCGCGATAGTGAATACCACGCAGGGGCAGAATGTACTTGCTTTTAGGGTTGGCTTTCATTTCGTTTCATAAATATTGATATTAAAAGTCCTATTCCTACAACTACGTCAACAATGTTCCAAATCTCTCTGCCAAGTGCGATTTTGAAAAACGGTTGAAATAGTAAAGCAAGTCCACCGTAAATAATCATTTCTGTCTCTCTGCCTTGTTGGTTGGCCTGATAGGCTAAGATAGCAAAGCCTACAAGACCAGCGAACCTTACAAACTGATAAAAGCCATAAGGCATATCTGCTAAACAGAGAAAAAACAAAATCGTTAATATTATTTTTATTGCGTTATTCACCTTTTTTTAAGTCGTCTAATGAACTTATGTCAATACTTATTAACTCAAATTGTGGTAATTCGGCAGCGTCTAAATATTGACTTGTAATTTTGTCAAGGAACGATTCCGTAACAATATCTTCTTCTAAGAACTGTTCAATGTCTGGGAAAACTGCTAAAATATTTTCATCACTTACTTTCAGCCTGTGCCGGATATTCTTAAAGAACTTGATTTCAGAATACTCGATTTTCTCGTCTGCTTTTATTGTCTGAATGGCAAAATCAATTAATGTAAGTTCTTCTTTTTCCGTCAATGTAGACTTTCCTAACAAGTCAAAGTAGTAGGATATAAATTCTTTTCCTCTCGTGTTAATCTTGTTTACAAGGGAGTTGATTTCCTCTTGAAAATTGAAGTCTTTGAACAAAGGTGATTTTTCACACATTGTTTTAATTAGGGCAATTTCTCTATTGTCAATATGCCCATCCGAAGCCATACAGCAAAAGGCTGATTTAAGCAGTAATTTGTCAAAGCTAATTGTGTCCATATTTTTTGTATTAAGGTTTAAAACCGATTCTTGGTCGGTCATTTTTTTGTTCAATATTTTCACCATCCATTTTTGCCTTTATGGCTTGGTATTTATTTAATTCTTCTTTCGGAAAAGGTTTGAAAGATATTATTACTTTTTCCAACAAAGCCATTGTTATCCTTGAATCATCAGCCATCGCTATTGACGTAGCGTCATTAACTATTGATTCAATGTCAGAGCTAACATAGTTTTCGGTTAGTATAGATAGTCTGTCGTAGTCAATTCCAAAATCCAAGACCTTTTTTCTAAGATTTAAGCTCATTTCAAAAAGGGCTTTTCTTAGTTTAGAATCAGGTGGAGGCAAATAAAATTTCTTTTCTAATCGACCTGACCTCAGCATTGCAGGGTCAATCATATCAGGATAGTTAGTTGCACCGATAATGAAAATTCCTTTTTCGCCTGTCCTGTCCATTTGAGCTAACATTTCATTTACGGCACTTTTAGCCATTTCGTGAGAATCACTGTTTCGATTTGGAAGTAGCTCGTTAATTTCATCAATGAATATGATTGTAGGAGCATTTTTTTCTGCATCTTCAAACATCTTTGCAATGTTTTCCTGAGTAGCATTTACATAACGGCTTTTTAAAGTTGATGGTGTCGCTAAAATAAAATTGAAGCCGACTTCTTCGGCAAAGTGTTTGGCAAAAAAAGTTTTACCGCAGCCTGGTGGCCCATACAACACCATACCATTCGGTAGTTTGGCGCCATACCTTTCCGCTTTTTCAGGATTTTGTAAGATATCAATGACAGACCTTCTCATTTCGTTCTTTAAATCATCTAAACCAGCAATTGCATCAAAACCTTTTCCTTTGGCTTTCTGCGTTTTTATTTTCTTATCTTCTTTGTCATCAGATTTTACCTTCTGAACTGTGTCCACATCTTCAATTTCGATTTCTCCGTTTAATGCTTGTGTAAATTCATTGGCTGATTGAAAGCGGTTTTCTGGGTCTTGTTGAAGTGCTTTTTTTAGAATTTTTAAAATAGATTCGTCAAAGTCAAGTATATCACTTGAAACTTTTGGAAATGAAAGTGGCTTTTTGCGTTCTTCAATAATAACATCTTCGGCTTTCGTTCTGTCGGCTTTAAATTTTGAAATATCTTTAAACCAAGGTGGCATTCCGAAAAGCAAATGATACATCAATGCTCCAACTGAAAACAAATCAGATTGTGGAGAATAAAAATTATTGAAACATTCAGAAGCTACATAGTTTAAATTCAAACCTTCTTTTGAAAATGATTTTGAGGACTGATGAAACGAACGAGCATAACCAAAATCAATAATTTTTGCTTGCGGAATGTCGCTTGACAAATCAAGCATTATGTTTTGAGGTGTGATTTCATTATGAATAATCGGCTCGGGCAAACTGTGTAAATAATTTAACCCATTTAGAACGGCTGAAATAATTAGTTTCAAGTCGTAAACCGAATCAATTTTCTCTCTCCTTATTCTTTCTGCTAATGTTTCGCCAGCAATGAAATTTAGCAACAAAAACCCAAATTTTTTTCCTTCAAATATTAGCTCTCCGCTGTCTTTGTATGCAATAATGTTTGGATGCCTGATTAATTTTAGAAATTCTATTTCAAGCAAATTGTTTTCGCTATCCAATGCCGAACGGTGTAGTTTAGCATAATTGAAAAGTTTGAGAAAATACAGCTTGCTGTTTTTCCCTTTTACTCTGTATGTTTCGGCATTGCTACCTTGCTTAATAAAAAGCAAAACGCTATACTTTTCATTTAATGAAAAGTTTTTTGGTAATATGCCTGTGTAATTTGAACTCATCAATTTAATTTTTACAATGCTTCTTCCGAATTACTCGGCCTGGTACTGAAATTGCCATTTTGTTGTAAAATAAGTTCATACTTCAAAACATTATTGTGCAGCAATTGAGGGTCGTCTTTCCCAAAATCTTCATTGGTTATAAATCCACCTTTTAGCGCTCCGTTTTTCATTTCTTTTTCAGGACTCCAGCCTTTTCCGTAATAAAAGAAAGCCTGATAGGTTCCATTCGGAAATGAAAAAGCATAACTGTCGCCTGCCTGAATAAAAGCGTGACGAACTACTTTATCATTTTTCTTAATGGTTACTAACACATCTGAATCTGTTGCATTTGAAACTTGAATCTGCGCATAGAATCTTTCATCAAATTAGATTTCTTAATTACGGGCATACCATTCTCCATTCTTGCTATTTGGCAAAAATCACAATTGAAGTATATCCCGTAATCAATGTGTGTTCTCATTTAGTTTTGGTCAAATTCAGTTTTAGAAATTTGCTTACCACCTGTGGCTTGCGGAACGGTTGATTCTTTAATAGAAAAGGTCAAGGTCATCACCGAATATCCTTCAGAATCATTCCTTACTTGAAATGATTGACCTTTTCTGTATACTGGCTCTTTGCCTTTCAACACAGCTTTTGTTTTTGTGAAATAATAATCACTCTCAGAAAAATATATAGTTTCACTACTGTACGCACCGATGGTAACGGTTTCGTGTAATGTCCCTTTGCCACTGTAGCCCTGCATAACCTTAACTGTCATGGAACGCATAGAATTATTTACAATTGTTAGTTTTGCTTGTGCATTTACTACAAAAGTTCCCAGCAATAAAATTGCCGTTATCAATGTTGATTTTAAATTTGCTGTCATATTCTATTTATTTAGCTTGATTTATTCTGGTGTTTCAGGTCTTTCATTTTCAGGCATTAACTCAATCAGTTGAACTGAAATTGGTCTGATTGCAGTTGGGTCTCCTGCTGTTGCCATTTGTAATCCTTGGTTGCATAATTGTCTTGCCTTGTTTTTGTCTTTCCAATGGTATGAATTAAAGTTGCTGTCTATATGCTTCAAAAACTGGACATCCATTGCGTTACCTGTTACTGCACTTCTTAAATCAAAATCTAATTGTCCAATTTCGCTTATTAAGTGTTTAGCTTCTTTAGTATTTTTGTTTTTTATAACTTGCTCAATAGTTTTCTTGTATTCTTGAATATGTGCTTCAACTTTATCCATATTCAAATCTTCATCATCACTATTAGCTTTTATCTTTTCTATCAAATCTTCCAACTTATAAAAAGCGTCTTTCAGTTCTTGCTCAACCTTTGGCCATTCTGCAACTTTTTCCGCACTATCCAATTTCAATAATTCTTTACGCAAGCCATCAAGAATTTTCATTTTACCGTCTGCACTGCCTTTTTCGTTTTCTAACTGTTCTTCCAATACTTCCAATTTTGCCGAAACATCATCAGCATTTACCTTTTGTGCTGTCCGTTTTGCTTTTGAAATTTCTTTGTTCAGCCATTCTTCTGTTGGTGGTTCGGTTTGTTTAATTTCAATTTCTAATTCTTCGGTGTGATTAAGTAATGGGAAGTAAGCTGAAAATTTCATCAGTTGAGAAGTGTCAACTTTTATGGTAATGTCTAAGTCACTACCAGAAGGTAATAATGCAGGCAATGATTCTCCTGTAATAATTACTTCAGTAATGAAATTATTCAGCAATGGATTTGATCCTTCAGCATTATGGTCGCCTTGGTAAATTGGAATTCTTAAAATGTCTTGAATCATCCCCGGTCTTATAGCACTTCTTGTTTTCAAACCATCGATAACGCCCACAATTCCTTTGCCAACTCGTTTATTTTTTTCTAAACCTTTTACAGGGAAAAACAAATCTTTATCCTCTGTTCTAAAATATCTTCCAATTCCAATATGATAGGGCAGAACCTGCATTCCATCAAGTCCACCAATTCCTTGTAAAATGCTGAATTGGTGGGGTTGGCACTCTAATTTATTACCTGCTTCATCATAAACGTTTATTTCAAATGAATTGGAACGACCTTCAACTAAAAGCACATCAACAATTGTAGCTTTTTCTCCTATCAATTTTTTACCGCTTGACCAAGCACTATCAAAACGAACAACATCTGCATAAATCTTTTCGGGGAATGTGCCTGTTGTTTTTTCTTTCAGCACTTTCAGGTTAACCATTTCGTCTAATTCAACCGTTGTGGCTTCGTATTTAATATCTAATTGGAGTTTGGTTTTATCTCTTGTGGTTTCTTTTACTTCGTCTGATACTGATATTGTTGAAGCAAACAAAGCCGCACCTTTTGCAACTACTGTCATTGGGTCAACCGAAGCATCAACTTTGTCTGTGATTTGCTCTTTGAGCATTCTGCGAAGAATTGGCGAATAAGTCGGCCCACCAACCAAAATCAATGCTCCGATGTCAGAACCTTTTAAATTATTTCGCTTCAATAATTCTTTTGTGATGTCAATTGCTTTTTGGAAAATAGGGCTTAAAACATTTTCCATGTCCATTTGAGTTATTTCTATATCAATCTCGGGTTCAACTCCATTTTCATCTTCAAAAGGCAAAGCATCTAATGGTGTTAAAATGCGATGCTTGTCTTTAAATGACATTTGATTTTTTGCTTCTTCTGCATAAAATTTTACAGCAGCCCTTAACATTTCCTTTTTGTCAGGGTCATTTAAAACAAAATCAATTGCAAAATTTTCTGCAAGATTTGGAATTATTATTTGGTCAACAATTGCTTCATCCATATTTTTACCACCAAGCCATTTATCACCATCAGTATCTTTTACCGATAAAATCCCTTCTTCTGCTTTTACTAATGCAGCATCAAAAGTTCCACCTCCAAAATCAAACACTAACCAAAACCCATCCTTGTCTTTTGAGCCAAGGCCATAAGCAATTGCGGCTGCAACTGGTTCTTGTAATAACTGGACTTGTTTGAAGCCAAGTATTTTTGCTGCTTTAATTGTGGCTTCGTTTTCTGGGTTTAAAAATTTTGCAGGAACAGTAATAACGATTGAGGAAATATTTTCATCAATGACTGACTTTAAAGTTTTCAAAATTTCAGCAGATAATTCCTCCGATGAAAAACTTCTACCCATGTTAGAACTTTCATAAGGGTGGGTTGTCCCCATTGTGCGTTTGAACTCAATGAAAGTGTTGGTCTTCCCTTTCTCAAAAGTTTTCAATGCTCTTGCATTATCATTCCGCATTACATTATATGCAGCATCGCCTACAATGACATCGTGCTTTTTGCTAAAATGAATGCAAGAAGGAAAAGTGTCCTTCAATGTGTCGGATTTTTTAATGGTTGGAACTCCGTTTTCCATTCTCGCAATTGCAGAGTTGGTTGTTCCTAAGTCAATGCCGTAATCAATTTTGTTTCTCATTCTTGAAAATAGTTTTTAGGTTAATCAGCCAACAGAAACTTCTATCTGTGCTGTCTGAATCATTTTGTCGTTATAGTTTACTTGTGGAATAATAATTTTTGAAATTATCTCTGAACCTTTGTCAAGGTTCTCGTCAGGGATTGAACTTGTAACAATTACTTTCATTCCTTGATGAAATTGTTTGCCCAACAATTCAGGCATTTCATATCCGTTGGCTGAAAGATTGTCTTTCAATTTTCCTACCGATGCTTGTAGTTGTTTCAATCCTTTTGTTTTTGAATCCATCAGGTTGATGTTTCTTTCAATTAGATTGATTTCACTAGCAACTTTCATAGCTAAAGAATGGTCAGGCTCTGCATTTGGTGTTGTTTGTAAAGTTGTTTTCTGTTGCTCAATTAAACGCAATTGAGTTTCCATTAAATCCGTTTGCTTTCCAAACTCTTTTACTAAACTTTCTTCAATGGAAGATTTAGTTTTGCTCAATTGCTCAATAAAATCTGACTTGTCTGTTTTTTGTCTTTTGCTCAATAACCAATACAAAAGCCCTGAAAGCAGGATGGCTGAAAGCACTCCGATAATTCCATAAAGTGAATTTTTGCTTAGAGATTCAGAAACCTCGGTGATTTTTTTAACGTTTTGGTCGCCTGTTTCCTCTATTTTAATTCCAAGTTCCTTTGCTGTTTGAGCAATTGCGTTGCCGTTTGCTTGTGTTTGATTTCTCAAACTACGAATGCTTTTATTAGCATTTGAAAGTTTGGCATTTAGTGTTCCTATTTCAGTTTTTAGTTTGCCGTTTTCGATTTGTAAAGAATTTACCTTTTGGGTTAAAGGTTTAATTTCTTTGTCTAAATCTTCTTGTGTTACTTGTGCAAAAGCACCAAGTGAAGAAAATAGAAGTATTGCGAATGTTATTTTTTGTTTCATTACTTGATAAATTTTATAAATTGGTTCAATGCAGTGCGAATGATGGTGTTTACAGTCCTTTTATTTTTCAACTTTGCGACAAGTTTTGGCGAATAGTAATAATAGGTTTTGATAAACCATTTCCCAAATGCTGACTTGTCCAAAACTTTATCTCTGAATTGTCTTAAAATCATTACTTGTGGATGGTTATAATCTCCATAAGCCATTGTTGCAATGTAGCAGCCGCTACTTCCGCTTGGGCTGCTTGAAGTTGGTCTACTTGTAGCTGCATTAATTTGGCTTCTTATACTTCCTAATGCCTCTCTGTTTTTTTGAAAGGACTGTTTTAAATTTGGAACCATATCCATTGATTGCATTGAAGTGGTTACATCATAAGCAGAATTTACAATGGACGATAATTCATAAAAAGAATTATAATTCTTAAAGCCTTCTTGTGCTTCGTTTACCGCAGTTACTAGCATTCCTTGTGCATTATTTACAATTGCACTGCTAATTTTTAAATAGAATTCATCAAATGAACCTAAGGCATTCTTGATATTTGAAAGTCTTGGCTTACAGGAATCAACAAGATCTTTTGCATTAGCAACGGTATCAGATAGGTTTTGGAATCCTTCAAGTTTTGAAGTAATGAACTGCAAATCATCACCTATAAGGTTTTGCTTATCCCTTTCAGGCTTGTCGTCAATCCATTCTTGTAAATTTTCAGTATTTTCCTGACATCTTTGTTTTACAATGCTGCCTAGTGCCAGCGACTTTGCTTGTGCAAATAATTGCATGGCAGGTTCGCCAGGGTCGTATGTCTTATGGTCTTTGAAATCATTAAATAATTGAATACCGCATTGCAATACTTCGTCAGAGATTTTATCAGAGATTGAAGTGTATTTTAAATTAGATGTTCCAAGTATTCCTTTTAGTTGAGTTAGTATAGGTTTGGCAGCATTGTATAAATTTGTTCCTGCAACAATTACATCTTCCTTTTTTGATTTCCTATGTGCCTTACATTCATTAAGTAGGCGTTCCAATTGTTCAATGGGCTTTTGAACAAAGCCATTCAAAAAATCTTCTTTGGCTGAAAATTTAATGACTGAAATGGTTTCAATAAACTCTGAAGTATCAAAGCTTTCATGCTGTGTTAGGCTATTCAGAAATAATAATTGTAGCTCTTTTTTGGAAATTCTATAAGTTTCATCTGTGGCCTTGATTTTTAATTCATTGAAAAAGTCGCTTTCAAGAAAAAGCAATTTTAATTGAAGTGTATCTTCGTCAATTCCATATTCTTGTAGATACAATGTAGAAAGATTGTGAAAAGCTGAAGCATTTCTTTTTGTAACCTCATTATATGATTCGCCTTCAGAATCGTATGCCAACTTTCTCCAAATTTCAATTGCTGTATCTGTGGTTCCATCCTTTATTGCGTCAAATGCAGGTTCGTCTGTAATTCCATTACCGTTGTAAAACCAAAACAATGCAGCATTCATCTTGTCGCTGTCAAAATTGAGTTTTGAGGCGGCTTCGGTAACACTTTCAACGGTTCTGTTCAATACTCCAAGTTTGGGAAAACTAAAATCGTCCTGCGGGTCTTGCCCGGCTTCAATAAATTGTTTAAGTCGTCTAATTTGTCGGTCTTGCTCTTTTGCTGTTGCTCCAACAAGTAAGCCAACTGTCCGATATGGATTGTCCTGTATTATTTGCATTTATCTGTCAGTTTAAGATTCTCAAATTTTTCGTTTTCGGTGCTTTGGCAAAAAAATGGCTCTTTCGTTTTTGCGAAGGGTCGGTTTGTGTGTCATACAAAACCAAATGTGCCATTTGTGTAGTGGCCTTTTTGCCCTTTGTCAGCATTGATATTTTGCGCTGTCGTTATCATCATAGCGTTGGGCCCAATGTGTAAATATAACGCCCCACCAAAGTAAGCCAAATCTTCGAATCACGCAGAAATTCAAAATAAATACTTCTAAGCGCCTGATAATAAGTTATATAAAAATATAAAAAGATTCCCCAAACGCCCCCATTCGCAAAACAATACAAAATGCGTACCATTTTCAAGCCCACCCCCTTTTTTTGCCTAAAATGAGAATTTACACATCGCGAATTTCTGTATCATACATCTTATCCCCCAACCAAAAAAACGCCCAACCCACTCCTAAGAGCAGATTGGGCGCCTATACCTCAAGCCTCTAAGGCTAAAAAATCTAAATCACATCCTCCGCAACCGCCTCAGCCTCCTTAAACGGCCGTCCCGATCCCGTAACCTGCAGGTTCTCATACAAGCGCATACCCGTACCAGCCGGGATTTTCTTGCCCACGATCACGTTCTCTTTCAAGCCCATCAGGAAGTCCTTCTTCGCGGCAATAGCGGCCGTGCTGAGTACTTTCGTGGTCTCCTGGAACGATGCCGCAGAAATCCAGGATTCCGTGCCAAGGGAAGCTTTCGTGATACCCAACAACATCGGCACTGCCGTTGCCGGCACCGCGTCGCGGAACTCCACGAGTTTCTTGTCGTTGCGCTTCAGGAAGGAGTTCTCTTCGCGGATCTGGCGCAGCGTCACCAAAGCACCGGGCTTCAGCTTGGCGCTTTCGCCACCGTCGAGGACAAACTTCTTGTCGTAAATCCAGTCGTTGTAGTCCACAAACTCGTTGCGCTCTACTGGCTCGCCGTCCAGGAAGTGGGTGTCACCGGCGTCAACGATCTCCAAACGGCGCAGCATCTGGCGAACGATCACCTCAATGTGCTTGTCGTTGATGTTGATACCCTGTGAACGGTAAACTTCCTGTACACCATTTACCAGGTAGGAAGAAGCGGCAAACGGGCCTTTGATCGCCAGGATGTCTTTCACAGAAATTACTCCTTCTGTCAAAGCCGTGCCCGAGCGTACAAAGTCTTCGTTCTGTACCAGTACGTGCTTGGTCAGCGGCACCAGGTATTTGCACTCCTGACCGTCTTTCGCCTTGATAAAGGCTTCGCGGTTGCCACGCTTGATGGCGCCAAAAGTGATGATACCGTCGAGCTCGGCCACAACAGCCGGGTTCGATGGGTTACGCGCTTCGAAAAGCTCCGTAACACGTGGCAGACCACCCGTGATGTCGGCAATCTTACCGAGCTTACGCGGGATCTTCACGAGCTGCTGACCGGCTTTTACTTCCTGGTCGTCCGAAACAGCGATGTAAGCGCCAACCGGCAGCGAGTAGGTTTTCAGCTCCTCGCCCGTTTTGGCATTCACCACCGTGATGGATGGAATCTTCTTCTTGTTTTTACTTTCTGTTACGATACGCTCCGCAAAACCGGTCTGGTCGTCGCGCTCGACACGGAAGTTCGTTCCGTCTTCGAGGTTGTTGTAGCGCACCAAACCTGGGAAGTCGCTGACGATCGTCGCGTTGAAGGGGTCCCAGCTGCAAATCTTATCGCCGCGCAAGATATCCTGTCCGTCAGAAACGTACAAGAAAGCTCCGTAAGGGATAAAGTTGTTGTACAGCACGCGGTTGTTCTTCGGATCGATCATACGAATCTCACCGGTACGAGACACGACCACTTTCAATGGGTTGCCATCGTTGTCGGTAGAGTCAACCGTGCGGATGGAGTCGAACTCCAGCTTGGAGTTGTTCCGCGCCGTCATGGTGTTCTCGGTTTGCGACAGCATCGCCGTACCACCCGTGTGGAAGGTACGCAGGGTCAGCTGTGTGCCCGGCTCACCGATCGACTGTGCAGCAATGATGCCGGTTGCATCGCCCATTTCGGCGATACGGCCTGTTGCCAGGTTTTTACCGTAACATTTTGCACACACACCGTGGCGGCTTTCGCAGGTCAGTACCGAGCGGATAGACACCATTTCGATGTCTGCTGCTTCAACTTCGACAGAGATTGCATCGGTGATGTACTCGCCCGCAGCGACAATAACACTCTCGTTCTCAGGGTGGTACACATCGTGCAAGCTGTAGCGACCTTTGATCCGGTCTTTCAGGCTTACAAGAATCTTGTCACCTTCTTTAAACGCCGTGGTATCGATGCCACGCAGGGTATTGCAGTCAACCTCGCGGATAACGACATCCTGCGCCACGTCGACCAAACGACGGGTCAGGTAACCAGCGTCAGCTGTTTTCAGGGCCGTATCGGCAAGACCTTTACGCGCACCGTGGGTAGAGATAAAGAACTCTTGTACGGACAAGCCTTCCAAGAAGTTCGACAAAATCGGATTTTCGATGATGGCCGCTCCCGTGTCGCCTGATTTACGAGGCTTGGCCATAAGGCCACGGAGACCGCAAAGTTGTTTAATTTGTTGCTTGGAACCACGGGCGCCAGAGTCGAGCATCATAAATACAGAGTTGAAACCCTGCTTGCTGCTGCTCAATTCTTTCATCAACTGGTCTGTGATGCGGTTGTCCGCATACGTCCACTTGTCGATGATTTGGTTGTAACGCTCGTTGTAGGTAATGAGACCATTATTGTAGTTGTCCCACACCTCGTCTACTTCTACCTGAGCGGCTTCCAAGGCAATTTTCTTCAATTCCGGGATGACGAGGTCACCCAGGTTGAACGAAAGACCCGCTTTGAATGCCCAGCCGAAGCCCAATTCCTTAATGGCATCGAGGAATTCTGCCGTCAGCTTGAAGCTGGTACGGTTCAGGATTTCTGAGATGATACCTTTCAGGTTACGCTTGGTCAGCAGTTCGTTGATGTATGGTACGCCGTCTGGAACGGCCATGTTGAACAGCACGCGGCCAACGGTGGTCTTGATGCGCTTGGTTACAAATACGCCATTCTCTTCCTGCGGTACGCGGCATTCGATGCCGGCGTGCAGGCCAAGCTGGCCTTCATTGTACGCAATGCGCACTTCCTCCGCATCGTAGAAACGGCGGCCTTCACCCACTACTGGGTTCTCCGGAATGCTTTTTCTTTCTTTTGTCAGGTAGTACAGCCCCAATACCATGTCCTGTGAAGGCAGGGTGATTGGTGATCCGTCCTGTGGGTTCAGCATGTTGTGGCTCGAAAGCATCAACACCTGCGCCTCCAATATAGCAGCATGGCTCAATGGTACGTGCACGGCCATTTGGTCACCGTCAAAGTCGGCGTTAAAGGCCGTACAAACGAGCGGGTGCAACTGGATGGCCTTGCCCTCAATGATCCGAGGCTGGAATGCCTGGATGGACAGCCTGTGCAGCGTTGGGGCGCGGTTGAGCATGACCGGGTGCCCGCGCAGGATGTTCTCCAGGATTTCCCAGATCACTTGATCCTTGCGGTCAACGAGTTTCTTCGCTGATTTCACGGTCTTTACAATGCCGCGTTCGATCAGTTTCCGGATAATGAACGGCTTGAACAATTCAGCCGCCATGGCCTTCGGAATACCGCACTCGTGCAGTTTAAGCGTTGGCCCTACAACGATGACCGAACGGCCAGAGTAGTCGACACGCTTACCGAGCAGGTTCTGACGGAAACGGCCTTGCTTGCCTTTCAGGATATCTGACAGGGATTTCAGGGCGCGTCCACCTTCTGCTTTTACGGCGTTGGATTTACGGGAGTTGTCGAACAGGGAGTCAACAGCCTCCTGGAGCATACGCTTCTCGTTGCGCAGGATTACCTCCGGCGCTTTGATTTCGAGTAGACGTTTCAGGCGGTTGTTGCGTATGATGACACGACGGTAGAGGTCGTTCAGGTCAGAAGACGCGAAACGGCCACCATCCAACGGCACCAATGGGCGCAGTTCCGGTGGAACGACGGGGAGGTATTGGATCACCGTCCATTCCGGGCGTTGTCCGCAGCTGTCCAGGCCTGAGCGGAAAGCTTCCACAACGCGCAAGCGTTTGTTGGCTTCCGTTTTCTTGGCCATGCTGCTTTCGTTGTGCGAATCGTGGCGCAACTGAGCAGACAAGTCCTCCAGGTTCAAGGTGCTGAGCAGCGAGAAAACCGCCTCTGCTCCCATCTTGGCGACAAATTTGTCGGGATGGGAGTCATCGAGCATTTGGTTCTCTTTCGGGAGGCTGTCCAGGATTTCCATGTACTCCTCTTCCGTCATCAGATCCATGCGGGCCATGCCTTGCTCGGCTTTGATACCGGGTTGCACCACCACGTAACGCTCGTAGTAGATAACACCTTCCAATTTTTTGGAAGAAAGGCCGAGAATGTAACCGATCTTGTTTGGAAGGCTTTTGAAGAACCAAATGTGAACCACAGGCACCACGAGGCGGATATGCCCCATGCGCTCGCGCCGCACTTTTTTCTCCGTCACCTCCACACCACAACGGTCGCATACAATGCCTTTATAACGGATACGCTTGTACTTTCCGCAGTAACATTCGTAGTCCTTTACGGGACCAAAAATGCGCTCACAGAAAAGACCGTCGCGTTCCGGTTTGTAGGAGCGATAGTTGATAGTCTCGGGCTTGAGCACTTCGCCGTAGCTGCGCTCAAGGATTTCATCCGGACTAGCCAAGGCAATTATAATACTGCTAAATGCCTGGTCTGTCTTGTTGCTTTTCTTTTTGAAAGGCATATTTTACAATTAAGATATTTAAAGAGTCAATGGTTTTTGTGGTCAGTATTTTCGGTTTTCAGGGTTCTGTTTCATGGCATTTCTTTCAAAGTTAACGACTTTTTAAAAATCGGTACGCCCATGTATATCTCAAAAAATGCTTGAAATTCAAATACTTCGTCCGCCGTGGAATGCCCAACCAACCGCCCATTTCTTTCCTGTCCCACATAGCCTCTCCTTTTTTCAATTGATTAAAAATCAATGCAATACCGCCTGTTTTCTCTGCGGGCAAATGCCAAATCGGCAAATCGAAATCTGCCTCCCGGACATTGCTGAACTTCGGTGAAGTCCATATCCGTTTGATGAAGCTTTCCAGCGAGCCAAAACTGCCAATTTTATGGTAGCAATAGCTCAGAAAATGTGCTTCTTCGTTGAACTTTGGTCGTCCATCCTGGAAGCGTGCCAGCATCTCTTGCCAAATCCCCGGTGCCATGGCGTTGATCTGCCGGACAACTGGGAGCGTGGCCGCAAAAACTTCACCGCCGCAGTACTCCGGGTTGAAACCGGGGTCGCTGCCATCCAATTCCGCAAAAACCTGCCGCATGTCTGTCCGCGTCAAACCGTTGATGTTGTAATCATCGGCAAAGTGCATGGGCAGCGTGAGTAGTTTTTGATCCCGGATGTTTGTAAAAAGCGCGTCGAGCGAACGATTTACGATGCAATCCGAGTCAAGTACCACAAAAGCGGGTTCCTGTTTGTCGGGCGAGGAGTTTACGCCTTCACCAGACGGGTTGTATTGATTTTCAATGAACTGTAGTATGTCAAAGATGTAGAACTGATTGCGCCATTTGCCGTGCCAGCCTTTGGGGGCCTGCCAGGTTAAGGGCAGCGTCACCACTGCTACATTTTTTTCTTTCAATAAACTTCCGATGTCCACTCCGTCAACAATGGGCAGGTTTTCTTCGGCAACATTGGTAAACAGCACATGCTTTCTTTCCGGGTTGGTTTGGGTGCTGACAGCGTAAAAAACTGCCACGCAGCGCCAATAAACCCTTTGAAACTCCGGCAGGTGCGATGCTTTACCGACTTGGGGATATTCAGAACTTTCGTCCTGACTGTCCAGGTAAATCCAGGTTGATATGTAGTCGTGACTACCCTTCATAATACCTTTTTCAGTACCCAAAAGTTCGCATCATCCACCAGTCGCTCAAATCCGGCATGTTCCAGGATATCCAGACATTCAGCCACTTCTTCGTTGGAGAGAATGTCGCGGTGCGGGTGTACTTCGATAAAAACCGTGCGCAAGTCTTTCAACTTTTCCCGGTTTTCACGCAAGAAGTCCAGCTCCCCACCTTCAATATCCATAATTACCGTATCAAAATTCAGGTTGTGCTCCTGTTCGAGCTGTGCCACCGTTTTGCCCGCGATGCTTATCTTTTGCATGCTCTGGCGGCGGTTGCTGCTCATCAGAATGGATTTTCCGAGGAAAAATTCATTCACAGGATTGTTGGAAACCATGCAGTTTTCGATGTGAAAACCACAGTTGTTCCGGGCTTTGTTGGCTTCGATGGTTGGTACCACATTTGGATTGGCCTCCACCACAACATGTTGTGTGGGATTGTCCAGCAGTCGGTTGGTCAAACACGAAACAACACCCAGGCAGCCCCCCATTTCCAAAACACAGGCATCTTTTGGCAAATATTGCTTCAAATAACGCCTTTCCTGTTTTTCGTAGAAATTGATCGGGAACTGTCCCCTGAATTTGATGTTTGTCAGGTCGAAAGGAATCACTAAATCGAGTCCTTCCACCTTGTACGTTTTTTCAAAGAGCGTAAAATATATTCCAGCCAGATAGAGCTTCGTGTTGAATTTCAACAAGTTAAACTCATTATTTAATCGCTGGAACATAGTTCGGTACTTATGTGCTTAAACCTGGCAGGTCTGAATTAAAACCTCGTAGGTTTTTTTAACCTACGAGGTTTAAGCACAGATTTTATTCAAATTTCACATCCAACGCCAATCCACGCAACTCGTGCACCAATACGTTGAACGATTCTGGAATGTTTGCTTCTGGCAGGTTGTCCCCTTTTACGATGGCCTCATAAGCTTTCGCGCGACCCTGAATATCGTCTGACTTGTAGGTCAGCAATTCTTGCAGGATGTTGGAAGCGCCGTAGGCTTCGAGTGCCCAAACCTCCATCTCACCAAAACGCTGTCCACCGAACTGCGCCTTACCACCCAACGGCTGCTGGGTAATGAGCGAGTATGGTCCGATAGAACGTGCGTGCATCTTGTCATCTACCATGTGGCTCAGTTTGAGCATGTAGATAATGCCCACTGTTGCTTTCTGGTGGAAACGATCACCGGTTTCGCCGTCGCTGAGGAAGGTTTGACCAAGTTCTGGCAAGCCAGCTTTCTCCACCCAATCCGCGATTTCGTCGGTTTTGGCACCGTCAAAAATCGGGGTTGCGAATTTGCAACCGAGACGTTCGCCAGCCCAGCCAAGTACTGTTTCAAAAATCTGGCCCAGGTTCATACGAGAAGGTACGCCCAGTGGGTTGAGCACCACGTCAACAGAAGTTCCATCCTCAAGGAACGGCATGTCTTCCATCCGCACGATACGGCTCACGATACCTTTGTTACCGTGACGGCCCGCGAGCTTGTCGCCCACTTTGAGTTTCCGTTTTTTGGCAACATATACTTTCGCCAGTTTCAATACACCTGCTGGCAGCTCGTCACCAATGCTGATGTTGAACTTTTCGCGCTTGTAGCGGCCTACTTCTTCGTTTACCTTGATGCTGTAGTTGTGCAGCAGGCGGGCAATGAGTTGGTTGACATGCTTGTCGCTGGTCCAGTTGCTGTAATCAACCGAGCTGTACTCGATTGAATCGCGCAGCACGGTAACAGTCAGCTTGGAGCCTTTTGGCACCATCTCTTCGCCGTAGATCGAACGAATGCCGTTGGTCACTTTGTCTTTCACCAGCATCTGAACTTTATCGATCAGGATGGTTTTCAACTTGTTCAGTGATACTGCGTGTTCGTCGTCGAGCTTGTCGAGCAATGCTTTTTCCGACTCTTTTTGAACCTTATCTTTCTTGGCGCGGGCAAACAATTGCTTGGCGATCACCACACCATTGACGCTTGGTGGTACTTTCAAAGAGGCATCTTTCACGTCGCCGGCTTTGTCACCGAAAATGGCACGCAGGAGTTTCTCCTCCGGTGTTGGGTCGGTTTCACCTTTTGGCGTGATCTTGCCGATGAGGATATCGCCTTCCTTCGCCCATGCGCCGATGCGGATGATACCGTGCTCGTCGAGGTCTTTGGTGGCTTCTTCGCTCACGTTCGGGATATCCTGGGTGAGTTCTTCTTCGCCCAGTTTGGTGTCGCGAACATCCAATTCAAAGTGCTCGATGTGGATCGACGTGAATACGTCTTCCTGCACCACGCGCTCTGAAAGCACGATGGCATCCTCGAAGTTGTAACCTTTCCAGGGCATGAACGCCACTTTCAGGTTCTGGCCGAGGGCCAATTCACCATTTTGGGTGGCGTAACCTTCGCAAAGGATGTCACCCTCTACCACCCGTTGGCCGCGGCGAACGATGGGTTTCAGGTTAATACACGTGCCTTGGTTGGTACGCATGAACTTGGTCAGCGTGTAGGTTTTGCGCGACTCTTCAAAAGAAACCAGCTGGTCTTCTTCTGTACGGTCGTAGTTGATGATGATTTCATTGGCATCAACATATTCTACCACACCGCTGCCTTCAGCGTTGATCAGCATACGGCTGTCACGGGCTACCTTTCCTTCGATACCAGTACCCACCACTGGTGAGTTCGGGCGGATCAGCGGCACCGCCTGACGTTGCATGTTCGAGCCCATCAAGGCACGGTTGGCATCGTCATTTTCCAGGAACGGAATCAGCGAAGCTGATACACCTACAATCTGGTTTGGAGCAACGTCAATGTATTCCAATTCTTCTGGTGAAAGGATCGGGAAGTCGCCGCTTTCACGAGATTTGATCCGGTCATTCAGGAAAGCACCGGTTTCGTCGACAAGCGAGTTGGCCTGTGCGATCTTCATCTTATCTTCCGCTTCTGCTGACAGGTATTCCACTTCACCTTCCATCACAACTTTGCCATCTCTCACACGGCGATAAGGCGTCTCGAGGAAGCCCATCTTGTTGATTTTCGCGTGGGTGCAAAGGGTGGAGATAAGACCGATGTTTGGTCCTTCCGGTGTTTCAATCGTGCAAAGACGGCCGTAGTGAGAATAGTGAACGTCACGTACCTCAAAACCGGCGCGTTCACGCGACAGACCGCCTGGTCCGAGGGCAGAAATACGACGCTTGTGCGTGATTTCCGACAGCGGGTTGGTTTGGTCCAGGAACTGCGACAATTGGCTTGTTCCGAAGAACGAGTTGATCACAGACGAAAGCGTACGGGCGTTGATCAGGTCAACGGGTGTGAACACCTCGTTGTCACGCACGTTCATGCGCTCCCGGATGGTACGCGCCATACGTGCCAGACCTACACCAAACTGGGCGTACAACTGCTCCCCCACGGTACGCACACGGCGGTTCGAGAGGTGGTCGATGTCGTCGATCTCAGATTTGTTGTTGATGAGGTAAACGATGAATTTAACGATGGCGATGATATCTTCCTTCGTCAATACAAGGTTGTTCTCATCGATGTTGTGGCCCAGTTTGCGGTTGATCTTGAAACGGCCCACTTCGCCAAGGTTGTAACGCTTGTCGGAGAAGAACAGTTTGTCGATGATACCACGTGCTGTCTCATCATCCGGTGGGTCGCTTCCGCGCAACTGACGGTAGATGTAGGTAACGGCCTCTACTTCACTGGAAGTAGGGTCTTTTTGCAGCGTATTGTAAATGATCGAGTAATCTTCATCAACGTCGGTGCGCTGGAGAATGATCGTCGGAACATTGGTATCTGAGTCGAGGATGAGCTCGATGTTTTCTTCATCGAGTACGGCATCACGCTCCAGAATAATTTCGTTACGCGCTATGGAAACAACCTCACCGGTGTCCTCGTCAACGAAGTCTTCTGTCCATGATTTCAGGACGCGTGCAGCCAGCTTGCGGCCAATGGCACCTTCCATATTTTCACGGGTACAAGCTACTTCGTCGGCCAGGTTGAACAGGTCGAGGATTGCTTTGTCCGTATCAAAACCGATCGCACGCAGCAAGGTGGTGACAGGGAACTTCTTTTTACGGTCGATGTACGCATACATGACCAGGTTGATGTCGGTAGCAAACTCCATCCAGGCGCCCTTGAACGGGATTACGCGGGCAGAGTATATTTTAGTGCCATTTGGGTGATACGACTGGCCAAAGAACACCCCAGGAGAGCGGTGTAGTTGTGACACGATGACGCGTTCAGCCCCGTTGATGACAAATGTCCCTTTCGGGGTCATGTAGGGGATATTGCCCAGGAATACGTCCTGTACAATCGTTTGAAAGTCAATGTGCTCAGGGTCGTTACACGAAAGCTTGAGTTTCGCTTTCAGTGGCACCGAATAGGTAAGGCCCCGCTGCATACACTCGTCTATGGTGTAGCGCGGCGGATCGATGAAGTAATCGAGGAACTCCAGGTTGAAAATATTCCGAGCATCTGTGATGGGGAAATTTTCCTGAAAAACCCGATACAGGCCTTCGTTGATACGGTTATCAGGGGTAGTTTCCAGCTGGAAATATTCCTGAAACGATTTAAGTTGAATTTCAAGGAGGTCAGGGTAGTGACCAGCGAGACGGATTTTACCAAAGTTGACGCGTTCTTGTTCGCCCGGTTTGGTAATTGCCCCATTTGTGATGCCGTTATTGGTCATTTTTGCAAGATATTGCTTGAAATGCTGATGGCAGGGTTGCCACGCTATTGTCGTGGCGACTTTCGCGCTAATCGCAGCGCTGAGCCGTTTTTACTAGGGAGTAAAATCGAAAAAGTCAAAAGAAACCCATACAGACAGCGATAGGCTTAACACGCTCCTGCGTACAGGAGGCGTGTTAAGCCCAATCGTTTATCAATGTAGTGTGAAAATGCAGTTCATTGTGTCGAAGTCGTAAGTAGATAGTTAACCGAAAGTAGGTGCTAATTGTTCACAGCACCAACACCAGAACTAAGCAGCCTTACTTAACTTCGATAACAGCGCCTGCAGCTTCGAGTGCTGATTTGATGGACTCAGCTTCAGCTTTGCTCACACCAGATTTCAGTTCACTTGGAGCGCCGTCAACGAGGTCTTTTGCCTCTTTCAAGCCCAAGCCAAGAAGATTCTTAACTTCTTTTACCACATTGAGTTTGTTCGCGCCAGCGTCCTTCAGGATCACGTCGAACTCTGATTTTTCAGCAGCCGCGCCAGCGCCCGCGTCGCCAGCCGGAGCTGCAGCAACAGCTACTGCAGAAGCAGCAGGCTCAATGCCATAATCGTCTTTCAAAATACCAGCCAATTCGTTGGCCTCTTTAATTGTTAGGTTCACGAGCGTTTCAGCCAGTGCTTTCAAATCTGCCATTGTAGAGAAATTTAAAACTTGTTTGCGAATTTGTTGAATAGTTAGGTCAATCGGGGTGGTTTTGGAGCTATGGTGCGAACTTGGAAGCCTTATTTATTAATTTGATAATTTGATAATGAGATAATTGGATAATTATACGGAATCTGTACTATTATCAAATTATCAAATTAACTAATTATCAAATTAATTAAGCGGTGCGTTCTTCCAGCGTTTTGACGATGCCTGCCAACTTCGAGCCAGAGGCTGTGATTTGGCTGACAAGTCTTCTTGCTGGTGATTGCAACAATCCGATGATCTCGCCGACCATCTCGTCTTTCGTCTTCAGCATGGTCAGTGCAACGAGTTGATCGTCGCCCAGGTAAACAGAAGCGTCAATGTATGCTGCTTTCAGAATAGGACGCGCCTCAGTTTTGCGAAAATCAGCGATGAGTTTCGCAGGAGCTTTTGGATTGGATGAGATCAGGATCGTCGTTGGTCCTTTGAGCGCCTCATAG
>Ga0209390_10003705_pt1 | contig 24248 bp, 19 predicted proteins | sample BON01_FD_187212 | JGI IMG/M metagenome (GOLD analysis project Ga0209390, IMG submission 187212) | Freshwater microbial communities from Lake Bonney liftoff mats and glacier meltwater in Antarctica - BON-01 (SPAdes) (version 2) | ecosystem: Environmental > Aquatic > Freshwater > Ice > Glacier... | reverse complement strand
CGTCCCGTGCTTCAGCCGACGTTCAGTGCCTCCCAGCAAGGTAGAGAGGGGCTTCCAGCCCGTCCTCATCTGCCCCTCGGCATCCAGCCTACCGCCCTCCCAGTCACCTCCCGGCCACCGCGTCAGCCCCATCCAAAATCCGAACTCGAACTAACCTAACGCCCTACCCCGTCGCGCCGTGCTTCAGCCGACGCTTAATGCCTTCCAGCAAGGGAGAGAGGGGCTTCTAGCCCGTCCTCATCTGCCCCTCGGCATCCAGCCTACCGCCCTCCCAGTCACCTCCCGGCCACCGCGTCAGCCCCATCCAAAATCCGAACTCGAACTAACCTAACGCCCCTCCCCGTCGCGCCGCGCTTCAGCCGACGCTTAATTAATGCCTCCCAGCAAGGTAGAGAGGGGCTTCTAGCCCGTCCTCATCTGCCTCTCGGCATCCAGCCTACCGGCCCTCCCAGTCACCTCCCGGCCAACGCGTCAGCCCCATCCCAAATCCCCATTCCGAAATCCTAAATCCTAAATTAAACCTCCCGGGTAAGGACGGCCCCCTCGCCTGTCCGCCCCTCCCCTGCGGTCCACCAGAGTGAATCAGGATTCCCAAACTCCACCACCCACCTACCCCAAAATGAAACGTCTGCTGCTTTTCACGCTCGTCCTCATCACTCAAATCACCCGCATCGCCGCATCGCCCCAACATCATCCTGATCCTTACCGACGACCAGGGTTACGAAGATCTCGGCAGTTTCGGTTCGACCAAGATCAAACCCCCTCACCTTGACCGCATGGTCACCGGGGGGCTCCGCCTCACCAGTTTCTGCGCCCAGCCCGGCGGCGTATCCCGAGCCTCGCTCATGACCGGCTCCTACCCCATCCGCGTCGCGGAACCCGGCCACGTCAAACGCCGCCACACCGTCCTTCATCCCGCCGAGATTAACATGGCGGAAGTGCTAAGATCCGCCGGCTACAAAACGGGTATCATCGGCAAATGGCACTTGGCGGCGATCAACAAAAAGCACCCCGTCGGCTTCGATTCCACCACGATGCCCAAAGCCCAGGGCTTCGACTATTTCTACGGCCCCCCCTCTACAACGGCTTCACCGTCGAGGTCGCCGATACCAAACTCCGCGCACCCATCCTGCGCAACGAAGAGGTCGTGGCCCCTGCCGTGGAAAACTGGGACAACATCACCGCCGACTACACCGCGGAAGCACTCAACTGGATCGAATCACATCAAGCGGAACCCTTCTTCCTCCATCTCGCCCACAATAGGCCGCAGATTCCCCTCGGCGCATCCGCCGACTTCAAAGGCAAATCCGCCTACGGTCCCTGCGGTGATGCGATCGAAGAAATCGACTGGTCGACCGGGCAAGATCCTCGCAAAGCTCAAGGCCCTCGGCCTCGACGAAAACACCTTCGTCATCTTCACCTCCGATAACGGCCCCCCGCGCCAAACTCTCGCATCGGCCGGCCCCCTCCGGGTCCACAAAGCCACCGTCTTTGAGGGCGGCATGCGCGAACCTGCCGTGATGCGTTGGCCCGGCCAAATCCCCGCCGGTCTTGTCTCCGATCGCTTCATGACCACCATGGATCTCTACCCGACCATTGCCCTCCTCGCCGGTACTGAGGTGCCGACCGATCGCATAATCGACGGCAAAGACATCTGGCCCGTCCTCCCGAAGGATGAGCCCACTCGTCCTCGCGCCTTTTTCTATCACCGCAACGATAATCTCATGGCCGTGCGATCGGGGAAATGGAACCGCCACCTCGCCGACGAAAAACCGTCCGCGCTCTACAATCTTCCAGCCGACCTTGGTGAGACCACCAACGTGATGGCCGACCACCTCGACGTCGTCATCCACTTCCACCAATCCATGATCGACTTCGCTGCCGATATCGCGGCCAAACAGCGTCTTGCCGGTTTCGTCCCCCCCCCAAAAAAACACTCTCCCTCTCGTAAAAACGTGATTTTACTCAAATCACCCCTACAATGCAGCCCGCAGTTGAAACTCCGGCCGTCTTGTGAAACTTGATCTACCCATGCCTCGCTACCTTCCCGCCACCGCGCTCCTTTTCGCCACCATTTCTCTGACTGCGTGCGCCGATGAGGGCCCCCGCGATTCTGAAAAAATTTACCGGGAATTCTGTGCCAGCTGCCACGGCCCCAACCTGGAAGGCGGCTCCGCCCCCAGCATGTTGGACGACGAATGGATCAACGGAGGTTCCGACGAAGAACTCGCCCGGTCCATCATCGTGGGCAATCTGGAGAAAGGCATGCCGGCCTGGGGCTCCGTCCTATCCGACGCCGAGACTCGCGCCCTCGTCGTCTACCTGCGCGAGAAACGCTCCGGCTTTCAACGCAAGCGCGACACGCTTCCTGCCCCCGACGCCGATCAGGTTTTCGAAACTGAACACCACAATTTTCGCGTCGAAACCGTCGTCCCCGAAATTGACACCCCGTGGTCGATCAACTGGCTAAATCCCGAAACCATGATCGTCACCGAAAAAACTGGTGGCCTTAAACTCTTCGCCAACGGCAAACTCTCCCCGGCAATCAAAGGCACGCCCAAGGTCGTCAGCTCGGGACAAGCCGGACTCCTAGAAGTCGCGCCCCACCCCGACTACGCGACCAACGGCTGGATCTACCTGACCTACTCCGAGCCTCTCACCAATGCCGACGGCGATGACGTCGCCCTCACCAAGGTCGTGCGCGGTCGCATCAAGAGCGGCACATGGATCGATCAACAAACCATCTTCGAGACCGATATCGAGCACTACCGCAAGGCCGGTGGCGTTCACTACGGCAGTCGCATCGCCTTCGACCAGAACGGCTACCTCTTCTTCACCATGGGTGAACGCGGGGCCCAAGACCTCGCCCAAGAACTCGGTCGCCCCAACGGCAAAGTCTTCCGCCTCCACGACGACGGCAGCGTTCCCGCCGACAACCCTTTCGTAAACAACGCTGCCGCCCTCCCCGCCATCTGGAGCTACGGCCACCGCAATCCTCAGGGCCTCGATTTCGATCCCCGTGATGGCACCCTCTGGGAAACCGAACACGGCCCCCGCGGTGGTGATGAGCTCAACATCATCCGCCCCGGCGCCAACTACGGCTGGCCCATCATCACCTACGGCATGAACTATAACGGCAAACCCATTACGGCCGAAACCGCCCGCGATGGCATGGAGCAACCGGCCACGCACTGGACTCCGTCACTCGCCGTCTGCGGCATCGATTTCTACGAGGGCACCAAGTTCCCTCACTGGACGGGCAACCTTATGGTCGGCGCCCTCGCCCAACAGCATATTCGCCGCGTGGAAATCGCGAACGGCCAGGTCATCGCCCAAGAAATATTACTCCAAGACTACGGCCGCGTCCGTGACGTTGCCAACGGTCCCGATGGCTACATCTACCTCGCGCTCAACAACCCCGACAAAATCGTGCGCCTCGTGCCGGTGGAAAAATAGCGGCCCCCACCGCGTTGATCGGTTGGCCTGAGCCGGAGTGGGATTCGAGTGCCCCATTCTCGGACCGACCATCGCTCTAGATAGGCTCGAAATAGCCCCTCGGGCCCGACCGCTTGCCCGCATGCCCTGCCCGTTTTACCCCCGTCGGGGGCACCGATTAATCGTGTCCGATCCGACTTCTCCCTCCGTCGGTCGGTAAGGTCTTCGAAAAACGAAGATCAGGCAGATCAAACCGATCACCCTTAAAACCGGTTGGCTATTTTTCCATGAATCAGCCCGAAATCGACGTTCACAATTTTGAATCGGCGAGCGAAGATCCGATCCGCGATCGGCTGATCAATCAAATAGTAATCATCTGGGCCGCCAGCGCGGTCATTTTGCTGGTGCTGTCCTAACTCAAGACCGCGGAAATCGGTTGGGCGACGCGTGAGAGTCTCTACCCGTTAATCGGAGCAACCATCGTATTACCCGCCCTAACCCGGCACCGCATGAGGGCGCAAAATAAAGCGATCATCCTTTTTTCGCTCGGGCTGATTGCCGAAATTATCGGCGTCTATTCTTGCGGTATGATGGCCGCCGTCATTCTCCTTTTCCCGCTGTCCACCGTCATGTTAGGGCTCTTTTTTCCCCAAAAAAAGTGGTCGCTCTATTTAGGGCATTTTTCGTGCTGTTTCTTTGTGGGGTCGCATTGAAATTTTTCTCCCCCTCAACGAGTGCAGCCACCGACGTCGAGGCGCTGCACCACAACCCCGCGCCCTGAGGAATCACTATCTTCTGTTTCGCTTTCCTGATTTTGATCACCTGCTTGACGATTATCAACGACCGGAAAGAAAATCGGAAACTGATCCGCAGGATCACTTCGCAACGCGACCAACTCGAGAAAAGTAATGCTGATCTCAAGCGCACCCGCGCTGACCTCATAGAATTATAGGGCATTCTACCCATCTGTTGCTTCGGCAAAAAATCAGAGATGATCGGGGCTTCCGGGAACAAGCGGAGCGGTATATTCGCCAGAATTCCGGCCTGGATATCATGCCCGGTATCTGCCCCGCTTGTGAGACCAATCACTCCCCTAATTTCGTCAAACCGCCCCAAGCTTGACTCATTTCGTCTCCCGTTCCTCATCCTGCTGATTACCGCTCCTATGGCAGGATCCTTCCCTCTTTTATTCATGCTCCGTTCGCTGCGACGACTCCTGAAGTTTTACGCTCTCTTTTCCGTCTGCTGTCTTCCGCTGGCGTTCGCGCAAAGTTCCTCCCTCGAAGCCGAGAACGGCATGGTGGTTTCGACCCACCATCTCGCCTCGCAAGTCGGCGTTGAAATCATGCAACAAGGCGGCAACGCCATTGATGCCGCCGTCGCCACCGGATTCGCCCTCGCCGTGGTCTCGCCGCAAAACGGCAATCTCGGTGGTGGAGGGTTCATGATGATCCATACCGCCGCAGGTGAGACCGTGGCACTCGATTTTCGCGAAGTCGCCCCCCTCGCCGCCACCGCCGACATGTATCTAGATGCCGATCGAAACGTCGCGGCTGGTCGCTCCACCCTCGGCTACCTCGCCAACGGTGTTCCCGGCACCGTCGCCGGACTCGAGCATGCCTGGCGCGAATATGGTTCCGGGGCGGTCACTTGGGCCGAAGTACTCGAACCTGCCCGCCGCCTCGCGGCGGATGGATTCACTCTCTCGCGCGCACTGGTCAATCTTCTGCATTCGAAGCGAGAAGACCTCGCGACCAACGCCACTTCCGCCCGGATTTTCCTCCACAACGGTAACTTATTCGAATCCGGCGATCACTTTATCCAACCCGAACTAGCCGCCACCCTCGCCCGCCTCCAACGTCACGGTGCTCGCGATTTTTATGAGGGCGAAACCGCCCGCTTGATCGTCGCCGACCAAACTCGCGGCGGCGGGCTGATCACCCTCGCAGACCTCTCGGCCTACGCAGTCGTTGAACGCACTCCCGTTCGCGCCCTTTACCGGGGGTTTGAGTTCTTCACCATGCCTCCACCCAGTTCCGGCGGCATCGCCCTCGCGCAGATGTTAGGTATGTTGGAACCTTACGACCTGCAAACGATCGGGCTCAATTCCACCGCCTACATTCATCTCGTCACCGAAGTGATGCGCCGCGCCTTTCGCGATCGCGCCGAATATTTGGGCGACCCCGATTTTTTCCCCGTGCCCCAAACCGAGCTGATCCAGCCCGCCTACATCCAACGCCTCATGGCCAACTTTGATCCGACCCGAACCACGTCCAGCGACAATCTTCCCCCCGGACTCATCCTTCCGGCCGAGTCCTCCGAGACCACCCACTTTTCCGCCGCCGATTCCGACGGTAATGTCGCGAGCTGCACCTACACTTTGAACGGAAATTTCGGCAACTGTATGACCGTCGCTGGCGCCGGGTTTTTGATGAACAACGAGATGGACGACTTCACCGCCAAAATTGGCGTGAAAAACATGTTCGGCCTCATCCAAGGCGAAGCCAACGCCATCGTTCCCCGCAAGCGCCCCCTGTCTTCCATGACCCCAACCATCGTCCTGCGGGCGGGCAAACCCTTCCTCGCCACCGGTGCACCCGGTGGTCCCACCATCATCACGACCGTGCTGCAAGTCCTACTCAACGTCATCGATCATCAGCTCCCGCTCAATCTCGCCACCGATGCCCCCCGATTTCATCACCAGTGGCAACCCGACGACATCAAGTCCGAACCCTTCCTCGCCTCCATCGACACCCTCGCTGCTCTAGAAGCAAAGGGCCACGTCTTTGCGCTCCGTCGTCTCTACGCCGAACAAAGTGCCGCCGCCGCCCGCTATTGGGGCGATGCCGAGAGCATCCAAATCGACCCCAAAACCGGACTCCTTACCGGCGTCTCCGACAAGCGCTCCCCCAACGCCGCCCCCGCCGGATTCTAGTGTCGTTCGCCGAGATCTAATCCTACTTTCTTCGTAATGAAACCCACCTTCGTTGTGTAACCGGTAGACCGCTTGTCAGCCGGAACCTTGGCGAAAGAGGATATTACTTTGCCATCACCACCGCCGTGTCAGCCCTCCGCTCCCTTTGTTATCTTCTGTAAAAACCCTCTACCTCTCAGCCCAAAAACAACTTCAGTGCCACAGCTCGGTGCGTAGTCGGTAGACGAAGCCGTTCGTATCCATTCGTGGGTAAACTCCCTGCCTCCCGCCCCCATCCCTCTCTATGAAATACCGCAAATTCGGTCATCACGACCTCTCCACTTCTGAAATCGGCTACGGTGCCTGGGCCATCGGTGGCTCTTGGGGCGACCAAGACGACGGCGACTCTCTCGCCGCCCTTCACCGCGCGCTCGACCTCGGCTGCACGTTCATCGATACCGCCGCAGGCTACGGCGGTGGCCGCAGTGAAAAGCTCATCGGCCAAGTCCTGCGCGAGCGCCGGGCAGCCGGCAAAAAGGAGTCCGTCTTTGTCGCCACCAAAACCCCTCCCGCCGACGGCGAGTGGCCTCCTTCCCCCTACTGCAAAGCTGAAGACCGTTACTCCGAAACCTACCTCCGCGCCAATCTCGCTGCACGGATGGCCTGCCTCGGCACCGAAAAAATCGACCTCCTGCAACTTCACACTTGGACCCGCGCTTGGAACCGAAATCCTACGCCGTTCAAAATTCTCCGTGAACTTCAAGCCGAAGGTAAAATCGGCCTCATCGGCGTATCAACTCCCGAGCAGGATCAAAACAGCGTGATCGATCTCATGCGCGGAGGTTGGGTCGACTCCGTCCAAGTGATTTACAATCTGCTGGAACAAGAACCCGCCGCCGAACTCCTCGACGTTGCGGCCGAATGTGGCGTGGGCATCATCGTGCGCGTCGCCTTCGATGAAGGCGCCCTCACGGGAAAATTCACCGCCGACACTAAATTCGGTGAGGATGATTTCCGGTCCGGCTACTTCTCCGGCGACCGCATGGCCCGCACCGTTAAACGCGTCGATGCCATTAAGACCGACGTCGCTGACTCCGGTTACACCATGCCGCAAGTTGCCCTAAAATTCGTGCTCGCCCACCCCGCCGTCTCCCTCGTCATTCCCGGTATCCGCACTGTCGCCCAAGCCGAGGCCAACTGCGGCGTGAGTGATTTGCCCGACCTGCCCGAGGACCTGCTCACCAAACTCCACCGCCACAACTGGCGCCGAGGAATCTGGTATGGCGGTAAATAGGCCGCAATGCCTCCCGGCGTAGGGGCGCCGCTTGACGACGCCCGCCCCTGCCTCCCGGTCTGGGACCGCCGAGCCCCCGCTCGGCCCCCATCCTACCGGCAACCTCTAAGCCCCCCCCAAAAAACCACCAGTTCGCCCATCACTAAACGAAGCAAATCCTTCAACCTCGTTTTTTTAACCACGGATTTCACGGATTCGATCCGGATAAAAGGCCGCGGAGTGGGGATTGGTATCCGGTATTTATCAGTGCAATCTGTGGTGAAAAATCAGCCTGCCGGTAGGTTTCCAAAGGCTAAATTCTCGTGGCATTAGGTAGCAGCCGCCAAAAGATCCCAAGCCCCCCCCAAACCCACCAGTTTTCGCATCAGTAAACGAAAAACCCAAAGCCTTCAGCCTCGTTTTTTCAACCACGGATTTCACAGATTCGATCCGGATAAAAGGCAGCGGAGTAGGGATTAGTATCCGGTATTTATCTGTGAAATCTGTGGTTAAAAAGTATTCTGCCGGTAGGTTTCCAAAGGCTAAATCCTAGTGGCAACTGGGAGCAGCCGCCAAAAGATCCCAAGCCCCCCCCAAACCCACCAGTTTTCGCATCAGTAAACGAAAAACCCAAAGCCTTCAGCCTCGTTTTTTTAACCACGGATTTCACAGATTCGATCCGGATAAAAGGCAGCGGAGTAGGGATTAGTATCCGGTATTTATCTGTGAAATCTGTGGTTAAAAAGTATTCTGCCGGTAGGTTTCCAAAGGCTAAATTCTAGTGGCAACTGGGAGCAGCCGCCAAAAGATCCCAAGCCCCCCCCAAACCCACCAGTTTTCGCATCAGTAAACGAAAAACCCAAAGCCTTCAGCCTCGTTTTTTTAACCACGGATTTCACAGATTCGATCCGGATAAAAGGCAGCGGAGTAGGGATTAGTATCCGGTATTTATCTGTGAAATCTGTGGTTAAAAAGTATTCTGCCGGTAGGTTTCCAAAGGCTAAATCCTCGTGGCAACTGGGAGCAGCCACCAAAAGATCCCAAGCCCCCCCCAAAAACCGCCAGTTCTTCCATCACTAAACGAAGCAAAGCCTTCAACCTCGTTTTTTAACCACGGATTTCACAGATTCGATCCGGATAAAAGGCAGCGGAGTGGGGATTGGTATCCGGTATTTATCTGTGAAATCTGTGGTTAAAAAGTATTCTGCCGGTAGGTTTCCAAAGGCTAAATTCTAGTGGCATTAGGGAGCAGCCCCAAGAAACCCTGAGCCCACACACACGCCCAGATTGATTCGGTTTCCTTCGTTCAGGCCTTCGTTTCCTCCGTATAAAACGACGTCGTCACAGTCTCGTTGCCTCACCGCTCCCCCACTTTCGTTCCCCTGAGTGACCTCCTGTAAAAAACCCGGCCCCTCCGCCGCCGAGGCAGGACGTAACCGCCGGGCGCCCCCTCTGCCCCACCGTTCAATGCCTCTCAGTGTAGGGGCGTCGCCTGACGACGCCCGCCCCTGCCTCTCGGTCATTAAACATTCGTCATTAAACATTCGCGCGCTGAACGCGCGCCTCCTACTCGTAGCGTAGCGCCTCCATCGGACTCACCCGCAATGCTCGCACCGCCGGCACGATACACGCCAACGCGCCCGCCGTCAGCAGCACGACAAAGGTGGCCACAAACGTCGGCAAATCTCCCGGTTCGACCCCGTAGAGGAAAGACGTGACGAGCTGACCCGCGAAGAACGCCATCCCCAATCCCAAGACCATCCCGATGATCAATTGGGTGCCTCCCTGGCGTAACACCATTTTCAATACGCTCCCCGGCGACGCCCCCAGCGCCATGCGCACACCGATCTCTTGGGTGCGCTGACTCACACTGTATGCCATCACGCCATAAATGCCCACCCCCGCCAGCACCAACGCGACGCCGCCGAATATTCCGAAGATCCACGCAAAAAGCTTTTTGAAAAACAGCGCCGTATCGAGGTGCTCTTGCAACGGCTGCACCCAGTAAATGGGCAGGTCCGGATCGATCTTGCGGACTTCTTCCCGCATCATGGCCCCGATCTGAGCAAAGTCATTACCCACCGTGCGCACGAACAGCGAATTGTAACGCCAAGACTGCTGCGCGAGCGGTCGGTAAATTTGCGGGATCACTTCTTCTTCAAAGTCGCCCTGATAGATCGACGGAATAACGCCCACTACCGTGATCCACGGATCGTCGCCCACCTCATCGGTTTCCCCGATTTTAAAACGCTGTCCCAACACCGGTTGCCCGGGCCAAAATCGCTCCGCCATAATGGAGTTCACCATCGCCACGGGATCACGATCAATCGTGTCTCGATCATCGAAATCACGCCCTTCGACCACCTTCACTTGCATCACATCCAACCAACCCGGTGAGATGTAACCTTCCCCCGCTTCGGGCTGACTTTCCCCGCCGGCCAAAGGCGAATTCTCCAACACAATTTCCTCGTCCCCATCCCACGTTGGCAGCCGCGAGGATATGCCCACCGCCGTCACTTCCGGGCGTCTCGCGATGCTCTGCCGCAGCTCCCGGTAAAATGAAATCATCTGCTCTTCTTCAACATACTGCGCCTCGGGCAGTCCCACCCGTGCCGTCATAATTCCCTTCGGCTCATAACCGAGTGGTATATTTGCCGCTTCGATCACGGAGCGAATCATGAGACCCGAAACGACGAGCAACACCCCCGAGAACGCCACTTCCACAATCACGAGCGTTCGCGTCAATTTACTGGATGACGCCCCCGTCGATCCCCGCGACGCATCATTGAGAAATGAGGTCAGATTGGACCGCATCATCCGCAACGCCGGGATCAGTCCCGCCAACACGCAGGTCAATAATGCCGCGCCAAAAACATAAAGCATCACGACCCCGTCCATTTCCCATTTGAGCCACGGCGGCGGACCATCGCCCGAATTCGTGATCGCATAACCAAAAGCATCAAGTAACCCCTGCGCGATCGGGAGACCAATTGCCGCCCCCGCCACCGCCAGCACCAAGCTCTCCAGCAGCAGCAATCGCAACAGGCGCCCTCGCGATGCGCCCAACGCCGCGCGGACCGCCATTTCCTTAGCCCGCACCCCTCCCCGCACCAGCAACAGATTGGCCACGTTGGTGCAGGCGATCAATAGCACGAGTGATACGGCCCCCGTCATCACGGCCAACATCTCCTTCACATCGCTCCCCACAAAATTGTCCCACATCAACTTGGCCCGCAATTCGAGCCCTTCATAATCCTGCGGCGTCGCCTCCACCCAGCGAGAAAAGAGAATCTCCAATTCCTGCTGCGCCGTCGCGAGACTCACCCCTTGGTTAAGTCGCCCATCCACCTGCAGGTAACGCTCATCCCGTTCTTCGTTGGTCCGGTTGTAGCGACGCGGCGTCCAAACATCGCACTCCTCGGGATAATCAAACTCGCCATCGGTCACGCCAATGATCGTCGCCAACTCACCATTCGCCCGCAGGGTTCGTCCGATAATTTGTGGATCCGAGCCGAAACGCGTCTGCCACATCTTAGCGCTAATCACCACCACCGGCGCCGCATTGGGCTCATCCTCCGCCTCATCCCACCAGCGACCCATTTTCGGTTGAGCCCGAATCATCTCCAATCCCGGCCCCGACATCCACGTCCCGGTAAAGCGCTCCGGCGACAAACCTTCGCCACTAATGTTGAACGTGCCCGACTGCATCGCGACGATGCTCTCAAACGATGTCTGCGCCTCCCGCAGATCATTGAATTCCTCCATCGAAAGCTTCATGCGGTCGTCCCCCCTCTCAGGACTGGCCAGATTGATCGAAACCAGTGAATCCTGATCCTCATACGGCAACCCGCGAAACAACACCGCATTCACGATCGAAAACATGGTCGTGTTAACGCTCAGCCCCAGCGCGAGCGTCAAAACCGCGATGGCCGTGAATCCCGGCGACTTGCGTAGAGAGCGAAGAGTAAAACGGAGATCGGAAAGCATGCTCCCACTATCACCCATCCCCCCCCATAAAGTTACAGTTTTTTCCCGCCGGAATTAGTTTCTCCGTTCCGCAACCTGCGCAAAGACCTTGCGGCCGACCGTCAGACTCGTGTGCTTACCCCAGCGTTCCTCCCTTTTAGACCGTCGTGCTTACCCACCCTCGCCAGACCCGTTCCTTTCTCGGCCAAGTCGCCGATGGGGGACTATTTATGCTCGCCCTCGGCGCCGCCTATTTCCTGCGCGCGGAGTTTCCCTTTCTGCCCCTCGCCCCCCTCGAGAGTATTACTGACTACTTATGGCTGTTTCCCTGGGTCGGGTTTCTCGGTCCGGCCATCCTCCACCATCAAGGATTCTACCGCCAACCCCGGCTGACTTCGCGCTGGGGCATTATGCTAATCATCGTGCGCAGCTGTCTTTTCACCGTTCTAGGCACGATTTTACTGCTGTTCCTCGTCCGCGCTCAAGCCGCTCGCTCGGTGGTGATCTTAGTCGGCGGTTTTGCGGGTTTTCTAGTCTACCTCCGCCACGAGCTCTTCCGCTGGGGCACGAAGACCGACATTTGGCAACGTCGCGTCATTTGGCTCGGCACGCCGGCGGAAACCGCCCGCGCCCAAGAAGCCCTGTCCGCCATGGAGCGAGAGGCCCTCATTAACGTCGGCCAACACGACCCGTCCCAGATCGATACCGATCAATTTAACCAGATCCTCCACCAACAATCCGTGGATGCGGTCATCGCGAGCCTCGCCGGACTCGATCCCGCCACCATCGAACCACTCTTCGCCGTCTGCGAATCGGAAGGGGTCGAGTTACTCATTCGCCCCGGCCTCACCCTCAGCTCGCCCTGGCGCATGGCCGTCGATAATTTCGCCGGCGCTCCCGTGTTGTATGTTCGCGCTCAGACCGCCTCCGCCTCCGCCTTGGCGGTCAAACAAGCTTTCGACTACTTGCTCTCCGCCGTCCTCATCGTCGTCACCTCGCCCCTGTTTCTCCTCGTCGCGATTGCGGTAATGCTATCCTCCGCTGGACCAATCATCTTCCGGCAGGATCGCGGCGGTCGCAATGGCCGCACGTTCCGTATGCTCAAATTTCGCTCGATGCGCGACGGCGCGGAGGCCCAACAAGCCTCGCTCGCCGATCAAAACACCCTCAACGGCCCCGCCTTCAAACTGGCCACCGACCCCCGGGTCACCCCCGTCGGCCGGTTCATCCGCCGCCACAGCCTCGACGAACTCCCTCAACTCTGGAACGTGCTGCGCGGTGAGATGAGCCTAGTCGGCCCCCGCCCGCTCCCCCTCGCCGAAGTCGCCGCTATCGCGCAAGGCCGCGACCGGCGCCGCCTCAGCGTCAAACCCGGACTCACCGGCCTCTGGCAAATCAGCGGTCGCAGTGACCTCGCCGATTTCGCCGACTGGGTGCGACTCGACCTCTCCTACATCGACCAATGGTCCCTGTGGTTGGACGTCAAAATCCTCTTAGCCACGATCCCCGTAGCGATCCTAGGCCGAGGTAGCCGCTAGTTTTCCGTTCAAGCACCGAAGCGAGCCTGCTCGCAGACGCCACCGTTATCCGACCGCCCCGACCCCACCGATCCTGTTCATTGCCTCCCGGCGTAGGGGCGTCGCTTGACGGCACCTGCCCCCATCCTATCGGAACCGTCAAAGCCCACCCCATCAGCCTGCCAGTTTCACGTAAGCGAAAAGAGGAAAACAGCGCCTCTCCACCGCAGAGGCAGGCAGCAACCGCCGGCCCCATTGCCTCTCGGCGTAGGGGCGTCGCTTGACGGCGCCCGCCCCTGCCTCTCGGTCTGGGACCGCCGAACTCTCGCTCAGCCGCCATCCTACCGGCAACGCCAAGTCCCCCCCAAAAACCGCCAGTTTTCGCATCAGTAAACGAAAAACCCAAATCCTTCAGCCTCGTTTTTTTAACCACGGATTTCACAGATTCGATCCGGATAAAAGGCAGCGGAGTAGGGATTAGTATCCGGTATTTATCTGTGAAATCTGTGGTTAAAAAGTATTCTGCCGGTAGGTTTCCAAAGGCTAAATCCTCGTGGCATTAGGGAGCAGCCGCCAAAAGACCCTGAGCCCCCTCTTCAACCGCCAGTTCTTCCATCACTAAACGAAGCAAATCCTTCAACCTCGTTTTTTTAACCACGGATTTCACAGATTCGATCCGGATAAAAGGCAGCGGAGTAGGGATTAGTATCCGGTATTTATCTGTGAAATCTGTGGTTAAAAAGTATTCTGCCGGTAGGTTTCCAAAGGCTAAATCCTCGTGGCATTAGGGAGCAGCCGCCAAAAGACCCTGAGCCCCCTCTTCAACCACCAGTTCGCCCATCACTAAACGAAGCAAATCCTTCAACCTCGTTTTTTTAACCACGGATTTCACGGATTCGATCCGGATAAAAGGCCGCGGAGTAGGGATTAGTATCCGGTATTTATCAGTGCAATCTGTGGTGAAAAATCAGCCTGCCGCTAGGTTTCCAAAGGCTAAATCCTCGTGGCATTAGGGAGCAGCCACCAAAAGACCCTGAGCCCCCTCTTCAACCACCAGTTCGCCCATCACTAAACGAAGCAAATCCTTCAACCTCGTTTTTTTAACCACGGATTTCACGGATTCGATCCGGATAAAAGGCAGCGGAGTAGGGATTAGTATCCGGTATTTATCTGTGAAATCTGTGGTGAAAAATCAGTCTACCGGTAGGTTTCCAAAGGCTAAATTCTCGTGGCATTAGGGAGCAGCCGCCAAAAGGCACGAAGTTCCACCCCGCCCATCGCAAGCCCCGCCAGCAAGCGCGCGCCTCGCTCCTCCCCATCACAAATGAAACAGCCGGCTTCGCGAGCTTCCCTGCCGGTGGCCATCGGCCTCGGGGCTTGCTCAGACCCTCTTTATCGAAGGATGCTTTCCCTTCCCGAAATCACGATTTCGTTGTTTTTGTGCTTTTGATGCCTTTTGATGGCTATCTAACCAGGTTCATCCACGGTCCCCGCAGCCTCCCCTAACTATGTTTCGATTTATAGCCCGTCGCATTCTTGAGACCATCCCGGTCCTCCTGATCATTATCACGGCGACATTCTTCATGATCCGGTTTGTTCCCGGCGGCCCTTTCACCTCCGAAAAAGCCGTCACCCCGGAAATCAAAGCCAACCTAGAAGCCCACTACGGCCTCGATAAACCGCTCTACCAGCAATACTTCGACTACCTCGGCAGTCTCTTGCAGGGCGACCTCGGCCCCTCGTTCAAATACCCGAATCGCACCGTCAACGAAATCATCGCCGACAAGCTCCCGGTCTCCCTCGAACTCGGCCTCACCTCTCTCACCGTGGCCCTTGTCTTCGGCATCACGCTCGGAGTATTGGCCGCCGTGAAACGTAATACCTGGCTCGATTACGTGAGTTCATCCATCGCGATGACCGGAATCTGTATCCCCACCTTCGTCCTCGGTCCCATCCTTGTCCTCGTTTTTGCCATCAACTTCGGGTGGTTCAACGCCTCCGGTTGGTATACCAACGCCGACCGCGTCCTCCCCGCCGCAACCCTCGGCCTCGTCTATTCCGCCTACGTCGCCCGCCTCACTCGCGGCGGTATGCTGGAAATCCTCAATCAAGACTACATCCGCACCGCCCGCGCCAAGGGAGCCAGTGAAACCCGCGTCATCCTGCGTCACGCCCTCCGCGGCGGCCTCCTGCCCGTCGTCTCGTTCCTCGGACCTGCGATCGCGGGTATCCTCACCGGCTCATTTGTCATCGAAACGATTTTCCAAATCCCCGGCCTCGGCCGCGAATTCGTCAACAGCGCCTTCAACCGGGACTACACCTTGGTCCTTGGCACCGTCATCCTCTACGCGACCCTCATTATCGTGCTCAACCTCATTGTTGACGTCGTGCAGGTGTGGCTGAACCCGAAGCTCAAATTCGATTAAGCCCACCATGTCTGCCTCCCTTTCCCCTACCGCCGACAAACTTCCGTCCGGCATTCCGCAGGTCGAAGACCTCGAACAAGGCTCCTCCCTCTGGCGCGATGCTTGGCACCGGCTATCGAAGAACAAAATCGCCGTTTTCGGCGGCACCGTGCTCATCGTGCTCGCCATCGCCTGTATCGTCGGCCCCTGGCTCAGCCCCTACGGTTACGAGGACAATAACCTCGATAACACCTTCTCGCCTCCGACCATGGTCCACTGGCTCGGCACCGACCAGCTTGGCCGCGACCTCCTCGTTCGCCTGCTCGTCGGCGGTCGGATCTCCATCGGCGTAGGCCTCTGCGCCACCGCCGTGGCTCTGACCATCGGCGTCGTCTACGGCGCCGTCGCCGGCTTCTTCGGCGGCAAAATCGACTCTCTCATGATGCGCATCGTCGACATCATGTATGCCCTGCCTTTCACGATCTTCGTGATCCTGTTGATGGTCTTTTTCGGCCGTGAGATCTGGCTCCTCTTCCTCGCCATCGGCGCGGTGGAGTGGCTCACCATGGCCCGGATCGTCCGCGGTCAAATCATGACCCTCAAGAAAATGGAATTCATCGAAGCCGCCCGCTCCCTCGGGCTCGGCAAACGTCGAATCATTTTCCGGCACATGATTCCCAACGTGCTCGGCCCGATCATCGTCTACACGACCCTCACGATCCCCGCCGTCATGTTACTCGAGGCCTTCCTCAGCTTCCTCGGTCTCGGCGTGCAGCCCCCTCTCAGCTCATGGGGCGTGCTCATCAAAGACGGCGCCGAAAAGATGGAAGAATACCCCTGGTTACTCATCTTCCCCGGCACCGTATTCTCGCTCACGCTGTTCTCCCTCAATTTCTTGGGCGACGGTCTCCGCGACGCCCTCGACGTTCGATCCTCCAAGGATTGATCCGGCCCAGAGCCAGTCCCGGATCATGAACCGATTTCGACCGTTTCTCGGCTACCTCAAGCCGGTCAAAGGCCCCCTTTTTGTCGCCCTCTTCTGTGGCCTCATCTATGGCGCCGCCAATGGCGCCGGCCTCCCGCTGATGATGAAGTGGGTCTTCCCGCAAATCTTCTCCGAAACCGCCGCGCCCCTCACCGTCTGGGAACTCGTCCTCATCGCGGCTTGGCTTCCGCTCATCTTCACCGTCCGCGGCATCGCCGGCTACTTTAACGTCTTTCTCGTGCAACTCGCCGGCGTGCGCGTCCTCGAAAAACTACGCCTCGATTTCTTCGCCCACTTGCAGCGACTCCCCCTTTCCTTCCTCCAACGACAATCCACCGGCGACCTCATTTCCCGTGGCCTCGCCGACACGAATCAACTCCAGACCACCCTCACTTTCGCCGCCAACGAGATAATCCGCCAACCCGCCACCCTCCTCGGTTCCGTCGGTTTCTTGGTCTGGGTGGCCTTCAATGAACGCGGCGTGATCCTCGTGCTCGTCTGCCTCGCCGTCGTTCCACTTTGTGTGCTACCCATCCGGTTCGTCGGCAAAAAACTCGTCCGTCGCGCTCAGCAAGTTCAACAGGAGTTGGGGTCCATCACCGGCCGCTTCAGCGAAAACCTCGGTGCCTCTCGCGAGGTGCGCGCCTTCGGCCTCGAAGAAGCGCAAGTCGGCAAATTTCGCGTCATCAGCAACGCCCTCGTCGGCTTCCAGATGAAGATAGTAAAATACCAACAAGCGCTCAATCCCGCCATCGAGATTATCTCGGCCATCGGTATCTCCATTACGCTCATTTACGCCTACCGCGCCAACGTGCCGTTAGAGTCTTTCCTCGCGCTCATCACCGCCCTCTACCTGAGCTACGAACCCATCAAGAAACTCGGCGGACTTAACAACGAGCTCAAGAAAGGCCAAGCCGCTCTCGAGCGCATCGAGGTCATCCTCAACGAGCCCATCGCCATCACCGATCCCGCCGAGCCGCATGAGATTGAACACCTCAAAGGCGACGTGACATTCGATGACGTGAGTTTCGCCTACCGCGATTCCGAACCCGTGTTGAGCGCGATCAAAGTGCAGATTCCGGCGGGCACCGTATGCGCTCTGGTGGGCCCATCTGGCGCGGGCAAATCGACTTTCGCCAACCTCGTGCCGCGTTTCTATGAAGTGGGCCATGGCGCAGTCAAAATCGATGGCCACGACATCCGCGACCTGCGCATCGCCGACCTCCGGCGCCACATTGCCATCGTCTCGCAAGAGGCCGTTCTTTTCGACGACACCGTCTTCAATAATCTCCTCGTCAGCAAACCCGCTGCCACCCGCCAAGAGGTCGAACACGCCGCGCGCTCTGCCTACGCGCATGACTTCATTACGTCATTGCCCGACGGATACAAAACCATCGTCGGTGAACGCGGCGCCTCGCTCTCGGGCGGTCAGCGTCAACGCCTCGCCCTCGCCCGTGCCTTCCTGCGCGATGCCCCCATCCTCATTCTCGATGAAGCGACCAGCGCCCTTGATTCCGAAAGCGAAGACGCGATTCAAAAGGCCCTCCGGCAACTCGTCGTCGGTAAGACCGTGCTGATCATCGCCCATCGTTTCAGCACCATTCGCGACGCTTCTATGATTCTCGTTTTCGACCAAGGTCGCATCGTCGCCCAAGGCCCCCACGCCGACCTCATGACTCAAAACGAACTCTACCGCTCCCTCTACGAACGCCAAACCGCCCTCGCCGCTTCCTAGCCCCACCGTGGGTCGGGCTTTACGCCCGACAACCTCCTGCCCCTCCGCCAACCCTCCTCCGCCAACGCCCCCCGACGTGGGTCGGGCTTTACGCCCGACAACATCCTGCCCCTCCGCCAACCCTCCCCTCCGTGGGTCGGGCTTTACGCCCGACCACCTCTTGCCCCTCCGCCAACCGAAAAAAATACCACCGAGTCAGCCCTCCGTTCCTTCCGGTAAAAGACCCCGCCCCGTCCCCCACCGCGTCAGTCCATCCCAAAATCCCCCTCATCCCCCATGCGACTCCCCCCCATTCTCCTCGCCCTTGCCCTCGTCCTCCCCGCCCCGCTCTTCGCCAAATCCCTTCCTCTAAAATCCGCCGATGGCCTCACCCTCCACCACGCCGCCGCCACGCCCGTAACCTTCCAAGGTCGCTCCGCCCTTCGCCTCGTCACCCCCGAGGACTCCATTCGCAGCGACGGCAACCGACTCGATCACCTCGCCCTCCTCGATGGCCTCAACTTCGGCAACGGCACCATCGAAGTCGATGTCGCCGGATCGCCCAGTCCTCACGCCACCGGTGGCGCCCGCGGATTCGTTGGCGTGGCCTTTCGCGTTCAACCCGATCGCACCATCTACGACTGTTTTTATATCCGTCCCACCAACGGACGCGCCGAGGATCAAGAACGCCGCAATCACTCCCTCCAATACATCTCCCATCCAGATCACGGCTGGCGGAAACTTCGCACCGACACGCCCTCCCGCTACGAAACCTACGTCGACATCGCGCCCGACACTTGGATTCACCTGCGCATCGAAGTCGACGCCGACAGGGCCCGCATTTTCGTCGATAATCGCGATCACCCCTCCCTGATTATCAACGACGTAAAATCTGGCCCCGACGCCAAAGGGAGCGTCGCCCTCTGGTTCGAAGGATCGACCATCGCTCACTTCGCCAATCTAAAAGTCACTCCCCGCTAACCCTCGATTCCTTCTCGGATGAAGTTTCTCCCCCGCCTCGCCGTCACGCTCGTCGGACTCTGCCCTTTTCTCGCCCCCGCAGGTGAGTATCTCATCTCCCAACCCGGCAAAGTTCTACTCGCTCAAGATTTCAACGGTTCCGCCGGGCTCCCACCGAAATTCACCGTCGGCGTCGGCGATTGGGCCATCGTCAAGGGAGGTCTACGCGGTCGGCAACAAGCCGCCGATAATCATACCGCCTTCCGGAAAATCTTCCTCGATCACCAAGACGTCATCTATGAATTCGACGTCAAAATCGAAGGTGACGCCTTCGCTCAACTCTTAATTAATTACGATCTCGTCCACCTCGCCAAGGCGGTCATCCACCTCGACTCCTTCGCCGTCTACAAGATCCTCGAGCAAAAGAAACGCGAACAAATGGCCGCCGAAAAACGCGACCAAGGAATCGATCCCCTCCAAGAGAATTGGTCCGAGAAAACCACCGTCCTCGAGACTGCTCCACTCAAACTCTTTCCCGGCCAATGGTATCACGTCATCGTCGAACTCATCGGCGACAAAATCGCCATGCAGATCAACGGCCACACCATCCAAGCTCGGCACCTCAGTCTGACCGAAAAGAAGACCAACTTCGGTTTCCAAGCTGGCGGCTTCGATGGCGACGTCTCCTACGACAACGTGAAGATCTCGCAGGCTCTTCCTCAATAATTCCTCCCATGAAAATCCGGCCCCTCCTCTTCCTATTTTCGATCCTCGCGAGCGTCGTCATCGCCACATCCGATCGTCCGAACATTGTCATCATTTACGCCGACGACATGGGTTACGGGGATCTGAATATCCAGAATCCGGATTCAAAAATCCCCACCCCCAACCTGGATCAATTGGCCCGAGAAGGCATGCGGTTTACCGACGCTCACAGTTCGTCCGGCATCTGCTCACCCAGTCGATTCGCTCTCCTCACCGGCACCTACCACTGGCGGCGCCAACACGGCATCACCCAATCCTTTGGCCGTCCGTTTTTCAAAGAGTCCGATTACACCTTGCCTCAGATGCTCCAACACGCCGGCTACACCACTGCCGCCATCGGTAAATGGCACCTCGGCTGGAACTGGACGTTCAAAAACGAGCCCACGGGCCGGATCGAACAGTGGAACCGCCTGCGCGAATACTATCGCCCTGATGATATCGATTGGAGCGGCCCGATCACTGGTGGTCCCCTCGATCGCGGTTTTGATTATTACTTCGGCGATGGCACCATCAATTTCCCTCCCTACGCTTGGGTGGAGAATGATCGCTTGCTCGAAATTCCGACCAGCGAAGTCGATATCAACAACATGCCTTACGACACCCTCGAAGGTAAGTGGGAGTTCCGCCCCGGCCCGATGGTCGAAGGCTGGAACCCTTACGATGTGCTCCCGACCCTCACCAAAAAGGCGGTCAGTTGGATCGAGCGTCAAAAGGCTGATCACCCCTTCTTCCTCTATTTTCCGCTGCCTTCACCCCACGCGCCCATCATCCCCAACGAAGAGTTCATCGGCAAATCTTCGGCCGGAGCCTACGGCGATTTTGTTTATCAGTCGGACTGGGTGGCCGGACAAATTCTCCAAGCGCTCGAAGCCAAAGGACTCACAGAAAATACCATCGTCATTTTCACCGCCGACAACGGCCCCGAAGCTTACGCGTGGGAACGCGCGAAACGCTACGACCATTACAGCATGGGGGAGCTGCGTGGACTGAAACGTGACGTCTGGGAAGGCGGCCACCACGTGCCCTTCATCATCAAATGGCCCCATCGCGTGCCCGCCGGCTCGGTCTCCGACGAGGTAATTTGCCAGGTCGACATCATGGCGACCGTCGCAGCCATCACCGGGACGACCTTGCCGGACCGCGCCGCCCCCGACAGCTATAATTTCCTCCCCGTCGCCGAAGGAGCCTTGCTACCGACCCCACTGCGCGAGGCCACGGTGCACAACACCTCCGAAAAAATCTGGGGTCTACGGCAGGGCAAGTGGCTCTATGTGGATGGCCCGACCGGTGGCCTCCGTGAAATGCCCGATTTCTTCATGGCGCTCCGCGACTACGAAGAATTCACGGACGAAGTGCTGCTCTTCGATTTAGAGGCCGACCTCGGCCAACGAAACAATCTAAGCAAAAAACACCCCGACCGCATCAAGGCAATGGCCACCCTCCTCCAACGCTACCGCGACCAAGGCCACTCCGTAGTCCGCAACGAGGGGCTGCCCATAGGTCAGCCATGAGACCGCGCCCCTTCACCGCATCCACCTGGAGCAACAAGGAGCGTTGCTCGACGACGCGCAATCGGCCCCTCGGCCTCCCCCCCAAAATCTCCCCTGCCTCAGCCCTTCATTAGCTTCGGTAAAAAAAAACGCCCCCCGGTCATAGATTAAAGCCCCTCCGTCCCCCCTCCGAATGTGGGTCGGGCTTTATGCCCGACAATCCGCTGCCTCCCGGCCACCCTCCAACCTCAGCACCCAACGCACCACCCCTCCCGGCACCCCCTCCGAACGTGGGTCGGGCTTTACGCCCGACAATCCGCTGCCTCCCGGCCACCCTCCAACCTCAGCACCCAACGCACCACCCCTCCGTTCCCCCTCCGAATGTGGGTAGCCCTTTACGCCCGACAATCCGCTGCCTCCCGGCCACCCTCCAACCTCAACACCCACCGCACCACCCCTCCGTTCCCCCTCCGAATGTGGGTAGCCCTTTACGCCCGACAATCCGCTGCCCTCGTGTCGGCCCCATCACTCCGGCTTAGCCGTGTTATGATTCGCCGGAATCGGACTCGTAAACCCATCATAATCCGCCGGCTTCACGCCCTTCGCCTCCCGTCGCTGCCCGAACGTGTTGGGCTCATAAGCCCCCAGAAAATCGATTTTGGAGTCCGCCCGGATTTGTTCCTCCAACCCCAACGACCAATACACGCCGTTGATCATCATCCGGCGATACCCCGGATTCACCAGATCCTCCGACGCGCCATACAAAGACGTGAAGACCCGCCCCTGTTTCCCGGCATCTCCCGCATAAGTGCGAGTCCACTCACTCGCCATCGGCGGCTTAGTTTCATCAGGCGCGCCATCGGGCCACATCGTCATCAACGGTTGCGCCATTGTCAGAATAGTCCAATCCCCCGACGTCTCCGCATTATAACCACCCGCTTGCACGTGCACGGACTCTACTCCCCGTAAAATCGGGTGAGTCGCCTGCTCAGGAATCACCGTAATTCGCGTGCTCTGCTGGTGATTTTTCCCGTAGTGCCCGACCCAAGACTGGCCGAGCACCTGATGCCCGAAACCGCCCATATAGTCGTCTCCTTTGTAACGAAAATGATACTTGTAGAACGGATCACTCGCCCGCTCGTCCCGATAGTTAAACGCATGCGTCGATGTGCGTAATCCCACTACTGGTCCAGCTCGTTTCAAGTAAGCATCGATGTGTTTCATCTGCTCCGGCGGCAAGGCCAAGAACCGCGCAAATATCACCAACCCGTCCGCATCCGCCAGCGCGGCCAACCCCGGCACATTTGACGCCCCTGCTTCAATTTCTCCCGCCGCATTCAGACCGAACAAAACCGTGCAATCAAAACCATGGTGCCGGGCCAATATCCGGGCCAACGCCGGAATCGTTTCCTCCGCGCGATACTCATGATCACTCGCAATCAGCACCAATTTTTTTCCGCGCGCATTTTCGCCGGCCGGGTAGTGCACTGGGTTTGCTTGCAGCATCGAACTTGCCATCACGCTCACCACCAAAGCGCTAATCACGCGTCCACGGCGAAATAAATTTTTGACCGGGGGTAAGGTAATCATCATTGACCGCATAGTCGATGGGACACCCCGGACAGCGCAAGTCTCTCCTTTATCCGCTCCGGCCACAAAACGCTAGACCCCATCGAGGATTCGGTGAGACGCTGGTCCTCCGCCCATGGCTGAACCGACTCCATCCCATTTCAGCAAACTCGCCGAAGAGCTCATCGGCGACCTTCGTGGCATACCCACTGTGGCTCCCCACCGTCAGGTCAAACGAGCTACCCGCCCTGCCGGAGACTTCATCGCCGTGCTGGTCAACAAATTCCACATCGGCGAGTCATCCCCCGCGCAAGCCCTCCGGGATAACTGGGGCGCACTCGTCACGCCCACTTTGGCCGCCTACTCCCACGTCGCCGAAATCAGTGAATCCGGCTGGCTCGTGGTGATTGTCTCCAACTCCGTCGCCAAACAAGAACTCTCCAACAATCGCCGACTCTTCCTCAGCCGCATCAAGCAGACCCCCGGCTGCGACCACATCAAAGGCCTCAACCTCCGCGCCGGCTAAACGGGAGGGGCGCCGCTTGACGACGCCCGCCCCTGCCTCCCGGTCTGGGACCGCCGAACTCTCGCTCAGCCGCCATCCTACCGGCAACGCCAAGTCCCCCCCAAAAACCGCCAGTTTTCGCATCAGTAAACGAAAAACCCAAATCCTTCAGCCTCGTTTTTTTAACCACGGATTTCACAGATTCGATCCGGATAAAAGGCAGCGGAGTGGGGATTGGTATCCGGTATTTATCTGTGCAATCTGTGGTGAAAAATCAGTCTACCGGTAGGTTTCCAAAGGCTAAATTCTAGTGGCAACTGGGAGCAGCCGCCAAAAGATCCCAAGCCCCCCCCAAAAACCGCCAGTTCTTCCATCACTAAACGAAGCAAATCCTTCAGCCTCGTTTTTTTAACCACGGATTTCACAGATTCGATCCGGATAAAAGGCAGCGGAGTAGGGATTAGTATCCGGTATTTATCTGTGTAATCTGTGGTTAAAAATCAGTCTACCGGTAGGTTTCCAAAGGCTAAATCCTCGTGGCATTAGGGAGCAGCCACCAAAATCCCCCAAGTCCCCCCCCCAAAAACCGCCAGTTTTCGCATCAGTAAACGAAAAACCCAAAGCCTTCAGCCTCGTTTTTTTAACCACGGATTTCACAGATTCGATCCGGATAAAAGGCAGCGGAGTAGGGATTAGTATCCGGTATTTATCTGTGAAATCTGTGGTTAAAAAGTATTCTGCCGGTAGGTT
>Ga0209390_10003703_pt1 | contig 24260 bp, 24 predicted proteins | sample BON01_FD_187212 | JGI IMG/M metagenome (GOLD analysis project Ga0209390, IMG submission 187212) | Freshwater microbial communities from Lake Bonney liftoff mats and glacier meltwater in Antarctica - BON-01 (SPAdes) (version 2) | ecosystem: Environmental > Aquatic > Freshwater > Ice > Glacier... | reverse complement strand
GTCGCGGGGTTACTTGGGTTTGCACCGGACGATGAACGGCTCAAAGACAGCCTGACAATCGCAGAAGCCGAGGGTATTGCCGTGTGCTTTTCCACGGTGGACCTTGGCGAGGACGTCCACCCAAACACGGCGAGGATCCGGCTGACTGACTCCGAAGGAAGCTCGCACCGCATCACCGCCGCATCCGTGGGCGGCGGCACGATCGAGGTTCAGGATATCGACCACTTCCGGACATCGTTCGGCGGGCAGTTGACAACGCTCATTCTCTGGCACCTCGATAAGCCCGGGTTTCTGGCAAAAGTCACCACCTTGCTCGCCTGCGTCGAAGCTAATATCGCCACCATTCGGACCAGCCGTCAGACGCGTGGCGAGGAGGCACTCACGATCCTCGAAGTGGACGCCCCGCTGCCGGAAGACTGCTTGAGTCTGCTCACCCGCATCTCCTCGATCCACCGCGTTTGTCACCTTCTCCGCCTGCCATGAATAACGATTATAATTCAGCGATTGAATTGCTCGCCCTGTGCGAAAATCAGGGGATTTCCATTGCGGAAGCCGCCCTGCGTCGTGAGGCCTCCGAGCAGAACGTGCCCGAAGCCGATCTGCTCGCGCGCATGAGCGACTACTATATCAAAATGCGGGAAAGCGTGCGCAAAGGGCTGGAAATCACGGCAACCTCGCCGAGTGGACTCTCCGGCGGCGATGCCAAAAAACTGCTTGCCTATTCCCGGAGCGACTCTCCGTTGTTTGGCTCACGCTTTGCCCGGACGATGGCCTACGGGTTTGCCGTGCTCGAATGCAATGCCCAGTTCGGACGCATCGTCGCCACGCCCACGGCCGGCTCTGCGGGAATTGTGCCTGCGTGCCTGCTCAGCCTCGAAGAAGAAGACGGTCTAACCAACGAGGAGGCTGCACGCGCCCTTTTTACAGCGGCGGGTATCGGAGTGATCATCGGCAAGAATGCCAGTTTTTCCGGAGCTCGCGGAGGCTGTCAGGCTGAGGTCGGCAGCGCCTCATGCATGGCAGCCGCCGCCATCGTTGAAGCCAAGGGCGGCACGCCCCGGCAAGCGTGCGCGGCGGCGGCATTTGCCTTGATGAATACGCTCGGCCTCGTCTGCGATCCCATCGGCGGCTACGTCGAAGTCCCTTGCGTCAGCCGCAACGGGATGTTTGCAGTCCATAGTTTCGAAGCCGCCGTCATGGCACTCGCCGACGTGCGCTGCGTGGTGCCGCTCGACGATGTCATCCTCGCCATGCGGGACATCGGACGACGCATGCCGCGCGCGCTGAAAGAAACGTCCCTAGGGGGACTTGCCACGACTCCCACCGGGCTCAAATTCCGTCCCCCCGCTCCGGGACACTCGCCAACGAAATAGTCCCAACCCTGGGATCTGCAATTTTCATCCTCTGGGGCCTGATGTCCAAGGATGGTAGTTTTTGCATGACAGTGGGACGAATGCGATTAGCTTTCGGGTTGTGATTTTCCTGATGTCTGACGCCATATTTGGATGGGCTATTGCCCGTTGACCGGCCTATGCGCGTGATCAAGTTTCTCATTTACGGGGTTCCCCTGATATTAGTGGCGGTCTTCGTCGCGGCGTTTTGGAATGCAACGCAGCTATCCACGAATAAGAAAAATGAACTGACCATCGGCTCCATCGGGGAACCTACCAAAATCAACCCGATTCTCTCGACGGATTCGGCAGCCAGTCAGGTGGAGTCGCTCGTGTTCGAAGGGTTGCTAAAATACAGCGCCGACTTGGAGCTCGAGCCGAATCTCGCAAGGGAATTCCAGCTCAGCCAGACGACAACGTTCTTTTTCCCGACCAACGAGTCTGCTTCGGCAGCCCGTGAGATTTTGATGACGTTGTCAGCCCGCTGGGCGGAGTGGACGCTGCGCGACGCCGTGGTAATCGACCGCGAGCTGCGGCTGGACTTTCTTCAGCCCGGCCTGGAAACGAGCAACGTCATCGCCGATTTGATTTCCATCGATCCGATGTCTCCGGTGGTGCAGGTGCGGGTGGAGGTCGGCGACAAAGCGCGCGAGTTGCTGGCGACGTTCCGAGCGGCACACCCGGAATTTAATATCGTGCGCGAATGGTTTGATTACGATGCCGTCTTCGAGATTTCCGCACTCGGCGATAGCGCACCCATCTCCGAGGCACTCACCGCATTTCTTGCCGCGAAAAAGGTGGAGAAATCGAATGTCCAGGTGCTCGACGAATTACAATTTCTCGCGGAGCCCGTGGTGCGGTTTGATTTGCGGGAAGGTGTGCTTTGGCAGGATGGTGTCGAGTTCACGTCCAAGGATGTGGCATTCACGTTTTGGGCGCTCACCGACGCATCCATCGGATCACCCCGGAAGCCGGATTTTGACCTCATTCAGGCACTGGAGACACCGACTCCCTATGAAGTTGTTGTGACCTACCGAAAGCCGTTTTCGCCCGCGCTGAGCAGTTGGACGATGTCGATCATCCCGGCCCATATCCTCGAGGGCAAACCGATCTCGTGGTGGGATGAATTTTTTCACCGCAGTCCGGTCGGGCTCGGGCCGTTCAAATTCGCTGAGTGGAAGACGAATGAATTCATCCGCTTGGAGCGCAACCCGACATACTATGACGGAGCGCCGTGGCTGGATGCGGTGGTGATTCGCACGCTCCCGGACCCGATTGCCAATCGTCTCGCATTTGAGACGCGTCAGGTCGATTACTGGGGAGTTGATCCGTGGGCGGTCAAGGCGTTCGAAGATGACGAGCGGTTTGATGTCTTCAATGCTCCGGCGAAACAATACAACTGGGTCGGATGGAATCTCCGGATGCCGATGTTTCAGGATTTGCGCGTGCGCCAGGCATTTGCACACGCAGTGAACGTCCCGGAGATGATCAAATATGTCCTCTACGGCAACGGGGTGCAAAGCACGGGGATTTTCCCGCCTATGTATTGGTTTGCTAATAACGACATCGTGCCGATCCCATACGATCCCGATCGTGCCCGCGCGCTGCTCGATGAAGCCGGGTGGAAATTAGGACCGGATGGGATCCGCGTGAAGGATGGCGAGCGCATGTCATTTAAACTCATTACCAACCAAGGCAACGAGACACGGAAGGACATTGCGACGCTGGTTCAGGACAACCTGAAAAGGATCGGTGTCGACGTGCAGGTGGAGATTTACGAATGGGCGGTATTTATCAGCCGATTTGTGATGAAGCAGGAATTTGAATCGCTCGTGCTCGCATGGACGACCCCTCCGGACTACGATGCCTTTCAAGTCTGGCATTCGTCCCAGGCCAACGCCGATCAACTGAACCTCGTGGGATACAATAACCCCCAGGTGGACCGCCTGATCGAGCAACTTCGCCAGGAATACGACAGAGATAAAATCATCGAGATGGCGGGGAAGATCCAACGCATCATTTACGAAGACCAACCCTTGTTGTTTCTTTACATCCCGGACTCCACCAGCGTGATCTGGAAGGATAGTTTTCGCATCCGACGCCCCACACCAGATGGCTGGAAGGATACTCCGGTGGAGATGACCAAGGCTGGATGGACTTATTATTTGCAGTGGTTTTACCGACCCGAATATGCGGATGAAATGCCGCCAGCAGAGGTTGCCGTGCCATGATTCATTTCATCATCCGCAGATTATTAATTACGCTGGTCCTGGTATTTTTCATCAGTCTGGTTTCATTTTTCATCATCACACTCACGCCCGGAAGCCCGTATCCGTGGGGGGAACTTGATCCGAAAATCTCGCAAACCGTGAAGGACAATTACCGCAAGCAGTTCCATTTGGATGAGCCGATCTGGATGCAATATTACCTCAATATGAAGGGGCTGTTTTCCGGGGATCTGCGAAGCATCAAGGACGGTCGGCCCGTGCTGGAGCGTATCGGGGAGCGACTGCCTGCCACGCTTGCATTGAACGTCTGCGCGATTGTCATCTCGCTGAGCTTCGGTTTACTCATCGGGGTTTATTCCGCCAGAAATGCCGGGCGATGGCCGGATGTCACGTTATCGGTGATTTCCTTTGCGATGCTTGCACTACCGGGATTTTGGATCAGCTATCTTGTGATTATCGGAATCACCGACTGGTTCGGCACACCGATGCTCGGGACCAGCACTTACGGCACCATCTTTCCCAATGCCGCATCGCAGATGCTCGACTACGCATGGCATCTAGCGCTGCCGGCATCGTTACTTGCGTTGGGAGGCATCGCAGCACAGTCGCGATACATCCGCGCAAGCATGATCGAGACCCTTGGCGAGGACTACATTCGCACAGCACGCGCAAAAGGATTGGATGAAGAAACTGTTTCCTACAAACACGCGCTGCGGAATTCGATCCGCCCATTGATCACTGGCATTGGCGGGCTGCTGCCCGCGCTGATCGGCGGGTCGATTATCATCGAAAGTATTTTTGCGTACCCAGGGATCGGCCGACTGGGATACCAGGCCGTGCTTGAGCGGGACTACTCCACGCTCGTCGCGCTCAATTTCATCACCGCTGCGCTTGTCTTGTTGGGCAATCTGTTGGCGGACATCCTCTATGCTGCGGTGGACCCGCGCGTACGACTGGAATGAACGACGAATTCCTAAGTCCTGGTCAGCGAATGATGCGCCGGTTTCGCCGGGATCGGATCGGCATGATCGCCACGGCGTGCGTGGCTGTGCTTTTTGTGGTGGCCGTCACGTTTGGCACTTTGAGTTTGCTGGGGATTCCGTTTCCAGCGGACCCGAACCTCACGAATCTCGAAGTAAAGCTGCGACCGCCCTCAGCGGAGCATTGGCTTGGCACGGACAACCTCGGCCGGGATGTGTTGGCGCGCCTGCTGCATGGCGCATACATTTCCCTCTCGGTGGGATTTGTCGCTGTTTTCGTATCACTGGCGATAGGAGTCGTAGTCGGGGCCGTGTCGGGGTACTTCGGCGGATGGGTCGATAACGTGATCATGCGCGTGGTGGACGCAATCATGTGTTTTCCCACCTTTTTTCTGATCCTCACCGCAGTTGCCCTCATGGGTCCAAGCTTAATTAATATCATCGTGGTGATCGGGCTGGTGAGTTGGACCGGCACCGCACGGTTGGTACGGGCAGAATTTTTGACCCTGAGGGAATCCGAGTATGTGCGAGCAGCGCGCGGGTTGGGCCAAAATTCATTCGCGATCATTTTTAAACACATCCTGCCGAATGCGGCGGCGCCGATTTTTGTTACAGCGGTGCTGGGTATTCCTGACGCAATCTTGACGGAGGCCGGGTTGAGTTTTCTCGGATTTGGTGTCCAACCGCCGCAGGCGACGTGGGGGAATATCATCTCCGACGGGAAAAGCTACATCTTGGATGCATGGTGGTTGATTCTTTTTCCGGGACTTGCGATTTTTCTGTCGGCACTCGCATTTTATTTGGCGGGTGATGCGCTCCGCCGGGCGGCATCATCGAAAAGCGAAACCCAGTAACCACTCACCATCTCATGTCCAGCACCCAACCGCTCCTCGAAATCAAAGACCTGCGCATCCAGTTCCGCACAGAGTCCGGGACGACCGAGGCCGTGCGGGGAATTTCCTTTGAACTACAAAAAGGAGAGGCGCTTGCCATTGTTGGCGAAAGCGGAAGCGGAAAAAGTGTGACGGCACTCGCACTCACGCGCCTCCTGCCAACACCGCCGGCGGAATTCTGTAGCGGAGAGATTTTATTTGAAGGTCGCGACGTGTTAAAGCTCTCACCGGCGGAGTTGCGCAAAGTGCGTGGCGGCGGCATCGCCTACGTATTTCAAGAACCCTCGACGTCGCTGAATCCGGTGTACTCGATCCGCTCGCAAATCGCCGAAGCGATCCGGTTGCACCGCCCGGAAGTGAAGGACGTCGATGCCGAGGTGGTGCGGTGGCTGGATGCCGTCGGCATCGTCAACCCCGCGCAGCGGATGCGTGATTACCCGCACCAACTGAGCGGCGGCATGCAGCAGCGGGCAATGATTGCGATGGCTCTGAGTTGCCAGCCCAAGTTACTGGTCGCGGACGAGCCCACCACGGCACTGGATGTAACTATCCAGGCGCAAATCCTCGATCAACTTCGGGAACTGCGGCAAAAGTTCGACATGTCATTGATTTTGATCACGCATAATTTCGCGATCATCAAAAACCTCTGCGATAAAGTAGCTGTGATGTTCCGCGGAGAGATTGTGGAGTTTGGCACTGCGGAAGAGGTGCTTCGAAATCCCCAACATCCCTATACCCGGGCACTCATCGATTGCATTCCTAAGCTCGGTGCACACCGGGAACGTCTGCATACCATCGATTACAGCAAAATCCCCGCCGCTTGACCGCTATCCGGGCAAATCACGCGATCCCCGTGCTCGTCTGTATGGTGCTAATGAGCCTACCGTCAGCCCACGCAGGGATCTTTGATTTTCTTAAGCCGAAGCCGCTCCCGGACCCTCAATGGTGCTGAATCAACCTCCGCCGCTTGCGGAACCTCTCCAAGGGCCGGTGCATCTTGGACCCAACTCCGAGCGGGTCCTGCCACCAGTTTTTTGAAACAGTGACGACCCGGCTGCATGGCAGGCGATTGATCTGGTCTTCGATGTGCGGACCACGGCCACTCCCGCCCGCATGATTGCCGCGGCGCGATTTTCCTCTCATCGAATCGCCTTTCAAGACGGAAGTTTACCCGCAGCTGTAGTTGCAGATCAATTCATGCACACAATGAATAAGCTCCCTAAAAACGCGTGGGCTCATCTGCACTGCGACACCGGCAGCTACCGGACGAGTCTGTGTTACACGATGTGGGACATGATGAAAAATTTCCAGCCCTCACTGCGGATCAGGTCGTGGACCGGCAGCGACGGCTGGGTGGAGTGGACCTCACAAGGACACCTGCGGTGAGGCAAATTATGGAAGAGTGTTTTTAATATTGCCATTCCACAGGTCCGGAATTCAAGACCTCACGGATCTCTTGGTTTTCGTCCCAGGTCAGATCCTCAGTGAGCATTTTTCCCGGAATTTTTTGGAATACCTGCGAAACTTGAACACTCCCGCATCCCGGCAGCAAGCCATGCATCCGCGTGGCTTGACGTCAAAGTCCTGATGATTCAGTTTCTTCCCAATACCCACACAGAATCCCATGACAAGCAACTACCCCTCTGCCCGCCAGCAATATGCCGATCTCGGTGTCGATACGGAAGGCGCGCTTGCGATTTTATCGTCAACGCCCATATCGCTGCACTGCTGGCAGGGTGACGATGTGGGGGGATTTGAGACTGCCGGAGCCGAGCTATCCGGAGGTGGCATCCAAGCCACGGGGAACTATCCTGGCAAGGCACGCACCATCGCAGAACTCCGGCTCGATCTCGATCAGGCGCTTTCATTGATTCCTGGCAATCATCGATTGAACCTCCACGCTTGCTATGCGGACTTGGACGGCAAAAAACTCGACCGTAATGCCTACACAGCAGCGGAATTTCAAACGTGGATCGACTGGTGCAAGGAGCGAGGCATGGGGATGGATTTCAATCCGAGTTTCTTTTCCCATCCCCTCGCCAACGACGGCCTGACGCTCGCGCATCCGGATCCGACCGTGCGAAATTTCTGGATCGAACACGGGGTTGCCTGCCGCAAGATCGGCGCCGAGATCGGTCGTCAGTTGGGAACGCCGACGGTGACGAATGTTTGGATTCCCGACGGATCCAAAGACCTGCCATTTGACCGCAAAACACCCCGCGAGCGCCTCGCCAATTCATTGGATGCCGTATTCGCGGAATCCTTGGATCCGGCACATCACCTTGATGCCGTAGAAAGTAAACTTTTTGGCATCGGCTCCGAATCCTACGTCGTTGGAAGTCATGAATTTTACCTCGCCTACGCGGTGCAGCGGCAGATTCTCTATTGCCTGGATGCGGGACACTTTCACCCGACTGAAAACCTCGCCGACAAAATCTCGTCTGTCTTGCAATTCGTCCCGCGCCTGCTGCTGCATGTGAGTCGTGGGGTCAGGTGGGACAGTGATCACGTCGTTCTATTTGACGATCCTACCCGGAGTATCATGGAAGAACTGGTGCGGGGTGACTTTCTGCCGCGCACCCACATCGGGCTCGACTTTTTTGATGCCAGCATCAACCGCGTGGCTGCGTGGGTGCTCGGATCCCGCTCGACGCTGAAGGCGCTGTTAGCAGCGCTCCTTGAGCCCGCCGCACTGCTGCGTGACGCCGAGAAAGCAAATGACTTCACCTCGCGGCTAGCTCTTCTGGAAGAAAGTAAAACACTCCCGCTGGGCGCAGTCTGGGAGGAATTCTGCCAACGCAATCAAACTCCCGGTGACCGCGCCTGGATGCTTGCAGTAAAAAATTACGAGCGGGATGTCCTGGCATTGCGCCAATAGACGGTCGAGCGCCATGATTGAGTAAACTAGTCCGGCCTTCATTGGCCTTGGGTCTTGTAAGAACAAAAGTCACTTTCCCGCTATTGAAGTCGGCGAATGGAATGACTACGGAGGAGCGCGATTTAGATGCCCCCAGACTCCGCGCCCGACGCTGATTCGGTCGCGGTCGAAGTTCCATAATGGCGACGGAAAGGGGATGCCTTGGAAAAATGTGTCCTTGAACGCGCCACCGGCAAAGCGAGTGCTAGTGCTCTATTCCCACGAGCAGCTGCTGCCGACCGGAGCCGCGCACCGTCGCTTTGAGGCTGTCGCCTGAACCGAAAGCCCATACACTAGCTCCGTCTGGCCTATGGAAATTCAACTTCTCATCTTCGCCGTTTGCTTATTCCTCTACGCGCTTGTCGCTGGCCGGATCGCACGCATGCCGCTGTCAGGATCGATTCTTTTCGTAGCGCTCGGGTGGTTAATCGGACCCTCAAACCTAGACTGGTTGCAATCCGGAGCCGGAACAGAAGAACTCCGCGTGATGGCGGAACTCACTCTCGCGCTTGTGCTCTTCAGCGATGCCTCAAATGCGGATATCAAGGTCGTAAAGCGCACGTTCCAAATCCCCGAGCGCCTCCTCGCAATCGGTCTTCCGCTGACGATTCTCGCAGGCTTTGGGACGGCGTGGTTGATCTTTCCAGATCTTGGTCTGCTCGAATGCGTTTTGCTGGCTGTCATTTTGGCGCCGACCGATGCCGCGCTCGGCCAGAACGTAATTTCGAATCGTAATGTGCCAGCCGACATTCGGGAAGGTCTCGATGTCGAAAGCGGGCTCAACGATGGTATTTGTGTTCCAGTGCTCTCTCTCTTTCTTGCGCTGGCTACCGAGATGACCCGGGATAAGGGTCCGCTCGCCCTCGGGATCGAACTCTTTGCCAAGCAGGTCGGCATTGGACTGGCCGCCGGACTCGGTGTCACACTGGCGTGCGTCTGGCTCATTCGCCTTGCCGGTTCGGAGCAACGAATCCCAGCCGTCTGGCGTCAGGTCCTCGCGCTCGGCATCGCCTTTGGAGCCTACGCGACCGCCCAAATTCTAGGTGGCAGCGGATTCATCGCCAGTTTCTCCGGAGGTTTACTTTTTGGCGCACTCAATCACAGTCACAAGAAGGCCATGCTCGAAGCTGCCGAAGGAACCGGCAATGTGATGTCCATGCTCACGTGGGCATTATTCGGTGCGCTGGTGGTTGGCCCTTACCTCGCCCATTGCAACTGGCCCTCGTTTGCGTATGCCGTGCTAAGCCTAACCGTATTGCGAATGGTTCCTGTCACGCTCGCTTTGACCGGGCTGAACATCCCGTTTCCGCGTAAGCTCTTCATCGGGTGGTTTGGCCCTCGCGGTCTGGCCAGTGTCGTTTTCCTGGTGCTGTTCATCGAAGCGGAGCTACCAGGCCAAGCCATCGTGGCCGAGACGGTCGTCCCGACCGTCGTGCTCAGTATTTTGTTCCACGGCATCACGGCCAATCCGTTGTCCCGTTTGTTTGCGCGGCCCGCTGAGTCCGCGTAATGTTGCGCTCGAAAGGGCCGACTCGCCCAGGTGCAAGACGGATCGCGGCAACATACATTTCCTCCATCAACTTTTCGCCGATCAAGGCAAGTTCCCGCTCGTTGAAGAATGGTCCACGTCTTGGATCAGCTCCAGTCCGATAATTCACGTGCTCGGAACAACGGCGCGTGATTTGGGCATTGTCACCCGACTACCTAACGGTATCTGTAACACATCGTGATAGGCACCCAATTCCTTCGGCTTACATCGCTTGCGGTTTTACTCGCCGCGACACCGACATTGGCGGACGACGGCATCCGGATCATGGCTGCAAACACATCCAGCGGCAACAATCAGAGCTATGATCCCGGCCATGGGAATCGCATCTTCCAAGGGCTGAGACCCGACATCGCGCTGGTGCAGGAGATGAGCTACCTCAACAACACTCCATCGGACATCAGAGCATGGGTGGATGAGAACTTTGGCCGGGAATTTTTTTTTCCGGGAAAATGGGGAAGGGATTCCCAATGGCATTGTGAGACACTTTCCCATTATTGAAGCGAGAGAGTGGGATGATATCACCATGACTGAACGCGATTTCGTTTGGGCACGCCTCGATATTCCTGGCGAAAAGGACCTTTGGGTTGTCAGCGTGCATTTGAAAGCATCCAGCGGAAGCTCCTCCCAACGCCGATCCCAGGCAAATGCGCTCGTCGAGTTGATCACGACGCATATCCCGGAGGGCGACTACCTCGCGCTCGGTGGCGATTTAAACGCCCACAGCAGAACCGAACCCGCCATTGATGTGCTGTCGAGTGTGTTCGAGTCGGACGCCCCATGGCCGACCGATCAACAGGGCGATGGGGACACAAATGCAAAACGCACAAGCCCGTATGATTGAGTAATCGCGGACAAGGATCTGGACGCCTGCGAAACGGCACTCGTGATCGGAGACCACAGTTTCCCCGATGGACTCGTGTTTGATAGCCGGACATTCACTCCTCTCGCAGCTGTCAAACCTGTTTGGGCCGCAGATAGTGGAGCTGCCGGGATGCAGCACATGGCAGTGATCCGGGCATTTTTGTTTCCTCCCGATTCCGCGCCATCAGATACTGACTCGGTCGCGGGCGAAGGCCTTTAGAGGCTACGGTTCTTTGTGCGGCGAAGGATCCGGACGATGACTGGATAAAGCAAAACCAATGCGAGAAAGTAAAACCCATCCGCTTCCGGAATGAGTGGCATAATCTGGGAGCTGTATGTGGACGTTCGCACGAAGAAATTCCTGTCCCCCCGCGGGGCGCTCAATCGGTCATTTCCGAAAATCGAAGTGCCATTAGTTTCGACTCCGGTGGTGGTGCCAATGAGCCACCAGTTACCAGCGAGAAACTGAAACAACCCCGAACCGGAATCATAGAGCGTCGCGGCGGCTTCGCTGTTACCCAAGCCATCGGGGTTGAAAGAAATTCCATCCCCACCGACAATGGTGACAATCGCTTGGTAGGACCCACTTTGGTAGCCCACATTCATGGTTGTTCTCGGAACATTCAAGCCCCAGCGCTTAGCCGAAGTAGTAGAATTACCCCATGCCACGGATGGTGATGATAGCGCAACAGACGGATTTCTTCCCACTCCCCACCCGACTAAAGTGGCTGGGGCAATGAGCTCGGTCGGCGTCGTCAAAAGCGAGACACCATCAATGCCAATTGGCGTTGTGGTAAGTTTGATCACCGCCAGATCGACATTAGGGGCGACCTGTTTACCAGCGAAGCGGGAGCCAGACTTGAAGTTCGTGTCAACGGCATAAGCCGTGGCGCCGTCGAACGAGACATATTGGAGCGATGAATTGAATGTGACGTGATTTGCTGTAAGCAAATACCCATTTCCAAGGTAGACGGCCGAGCCAGATATACTGGTCGCCGTGCTATTTGTCACCTTGGCTATGGAATCCCAAGGGAAAGCACCTCCCGGGTCGGTCGTGTTTGCGGAATTATCGAGGTTCCAAAAAATCATTGCTCCGGCCGACTGGCAGCCTAGACAGCAAGAGTAAATTACGACCCTCGCGAAAGATGGGAAATCCACAGCGTGAGCAATAAGGTTTTAGATGGGGAGCATTACCCTCTTCATGAATCACCTCTGATTCAAGAAATCAAATCAATTCCAGCTGTTCGCCATAAGCAAGTCCATGATAGGGCTGTCGGAGATGACGGCCGGAACAAGGTGCATTTTATGCGTCACACGAATTGAACGGAGCAATCCTGCGCAGTCGTCGGTTTATCCCGACCGTGCTCTGCAAAATATTACGAAATTCTTATGACTGAAGTTACCTCGCCAGTTACCGAGGAGTATTGGCGCTACTGGATCGATCTGGGAGATGATTGGCGGGAGTTATCCGCGACAGACAAAGCTGCGATTCTCGGCCTCCCATTGATTACCCATACGAATAACAACCGGCGTTCCCCTTATCAGGAAGAAAAGATCGAACGGCGACCGGACGTTTTGAAATACAAGCCACCGGAAATGGATTCCAAGGGTTGGCTGGTCGTCTGTCGGTTAATGCAGATTTACCGTTCCGCAGGGCCGGTTTTCAACGCGGAATTCCATGCGAAAGCCCATGCGGATTTTTTGGGGCTGCATATTTTATGCCCGGCGGCCGGGCGCGAGTTTCATCGGGGATATTACAGCTCATACTCCCCTTCGCCGCAGAAATTCACTATTGATCCTTTGCGCTTCGACTCGCTCCGACGGCTGCGGGAATTTCTGGAAATCCGCCCCGAGGAGTCCGGCGCGAAGTGGGAGAAGCTCTGGATCGAATCGGAGGGCTCCTCGGAAAGGCTTAATTTTTTTACTGGCCCGCACGTCACGGAGTGTGCGCGCCTATTACTTGCACGGGTTGCCGAATCGAACGCGCCAGTTTCACTCCACACGCTTGCAAGCGAACTCGCCAAGTTCCATCGGGGTGGCATCCTGGCCAAGGCCCTGCGTTCGCTCACGAACCACGTGCTCATTGTTCTCGGCTATGACGAAATTTCCGGCGATCTTGTTGCGGATCTTTGGCCGCCGCTTCGCCGGAAGATGCTCTCGCAGGGGATGGAAGTCATCCCCCCCGCACCCTGCAAAGAGCCTGGCGAGACGTTTGGGCATCCATTTCTCGTTGAGGATTTGCTGGCGGTGCTACTCGCGGCCAGCGCGGAACCTCTTCCCATCAAGTCGGGGGGGATGCTCGAAATTTATGCCGCGAAAGCGAAAAAGCTCAACGCCACGCTCATTCCGGTCCCCGCATGGGTCTGCGACGGGCTTTACGAGGAAGTCCAGCGAGTGCAGATCGTCGTGGGTGCCGCTGTCTCATTTGGGTTGCTGACCAAAAAAAAGAAGAGTGAATTATCGGTGAGTGCGGAAGGCGCGCGCTGGCTCAGGCTTGATGCGAGGGATCGATGTCGCGCGATTCTCGATATCCTCATGGCCAGACGCTGGAAAAAAGGCTGGCACAACTCAAGTTGGAATTACTGCTCGTATGCGGGAAAATTCCAGGTGTCTGCTCAGCAATCCGATGTCCTCGCCTTGGAGGACAGTCTCGCGAACGCGTTTTGTCGACTTCCGGAGGACGGTTCGCACGTGCCACTGCAGGAATTTCTTGAATTCGTTTGCGAACATCACAACCCGCTCATTCATGCGGTCGGACACGACGGGTTCGTGTTTATCCCGGTCGCAGGCAACTATGGCGGATGGTCATGGAAAAAACGGGATGGGGCGACCTTGGTGCCAGAAATTTTCGCCGAGCTGCGTTCCTTTCTGGAAACCCGGCTTGTTCCGTTCGGAGCGGTCCGGTTGGGCAAATCCGGTGAACAGATCTCCGTGGCCCTCACCGACATTGGACGCTATTTCCTCGGCGCGAAACGCTCATTCGAACTAGCCCCGGAACCCGCCGCCGGACGGGTCGTCGTGCAGCCGAATTTCGAAATCGTTTTCCTTGGCCCGAATCTCGGTGCGGAAGCCAAACTCGCGCCGTTCTGCGAACGCGTGGGCTCCAGAACCGGCACAGTTTTTCGGCTGACAAAGGCGTCGGTGCAAACCGCGCTGCACCGCGGCGTGGAAATCGAGCGAATCGCCGACGCACTCCGCAAAGCGGCCGATCTCGACATCCCGCAAAATGTGCTAGCCGAGTTGTCCGGGTGGGCTGCGGCACGGCAGACGTATTCTCAGGAGCACGTTGAGATTTTGCGTTGCGCGTCCCCCGAAGCCGCGCTCCATGTCCACGCGCTTCTGCCTCACTCCACAAAACTCCTCGGTGGCGCGTGCCTGGAAGTGACGAGACCTTTGAGAGGCCCGGATAAAACCCGGCTCGAAAAAGCCGGGTTCTACAAAAGTGCCCGCTGAGCCGGGTGCGGCGTGGTATCAGGCTTTCGGCCCAGGAACCCTCGGCAGGATAAATCCCATCTTTCTCGCAGCCCGCGTGAATGCTGCGAGCTTCGCGGCAGGGACGACGATCCGGTTTTCTCCCACGTGATGGCACAGGCGAGAGGTCTCCGAACTGCTCGCCATGAGAGCCGCCTGAGCGGGTTCCGACCATTCAAAAAGAACGGCCTTTTCGGCGCGACGGCAGGAACTGGATTTGCGCAAAAGGCCGTCCAGCCACACTCCGACGTTGTCCGGAATGCCCCCGGAGGAACGGGCGATTAGAAAGTCACGCAATTCCTCCATGCTGCCACCACCTTCGATAAAGCCCAGTGTCTTCTCCGCGTCGAAGCCCCATACCGCATCGCTTTTCCGGACCGCAAACAAATCGACAAAGGCGATGATCGACGTATCAGGTGCGGTGGTGGCCACGAGTTCGTGATTGGGAAGAATATGGAAAATGGCGGTCTTTTTAATTTCGGGAAGGGAATAAGAATCCGCCAACCCAAAGCACCAGGCCCCGAGCGGATTGAGCCGTGCATAGAGCAGTCCGTCGTATCGCCCGAGAAACGAATGGGCATCGCGGCCATAGGAATCCGAAAACTCCGGCCACAGGCTGTGCGGGTAAACGTATGCGATATCCACCAGCCCAAGCGTGGCAAGCGACTCCATCGTCAGCGCGCGGAAGAACTGAATGGACAAATCGCGGCAATCCCAAATCGATCCATACTGCACGTCACAAATGTAAAGACTCCCGCGGGAAGCAAGAACTTCATGCTCTCCCCCGGATGCAGCAATGATCCGCACCGTCTCTTGGAATGTCATCCACTTCCCAAGGGGCCAATTTCCCACGGTCTCCGAGAACGCCACCTTTCTGTCAGCGGGCGATGTCATCCACCGCTTCGCTTTGCCAGACTGTCCGCGGATGTGGTTCACACGGTTGAGTTCATCGAACTTTTCGTTCTCCAGAAACGAGGAGACTCCATCACTGTAGAGTTCGGGGGTGAATTTCTCCAGGATCGCCTTGCCGGCCGGCGTGAGGGCGAGTGTGCCGGCCTTGGCTTTTGCCCAGTCGCACTGCTGCGCGAGCACTCCCCAGGCGTGCGCCCGCACTGGCCCGGCGACATCCGATTCCCATGGCATGCCAGACTCCTCCGGTTTTTCCAGGTCGAAGTCCGGCTGGAGGAGAACCTCCGCCAGTGCCCGCACCGAGGCATCGGTCGGACGGCCTGTGCTGTCCGCGACTTTGATTTTTCCAGACTGGATAAGGCGGAGCACGCGCGCGAGTTGCGCGGGTGCTTCGGCTTCCCCGCTGAAGACATGGACGGGCTGTTCTCCAAACGCCTCCGCCGGAGCTTCCACGGTCGATGCCGTTGGAGGAGCGGGCGCGGCCACAAATTTTTGGTAAATCTCCCTGATGCCAGGCACGAGGGTGGGTGGACTCTCCCGCTCGTGCTGGATCACCGCCAGCAGCGGCCCCGGTTTTTTGTTGTGACCCCAGTAGCCGGTCGTCTTGGGTGCGGAGCATCCATACTTCGCCGAGAACATCCAATCCGAGGGGACTTCGGTATGAACGCATTCAGCAAAATAATTTCGCTCACCGTCCGTCAAGGCGGCGAGAAATTCCTGAGGACGCAGTTTCACCGCTCGCTCTACGGCATTCGCCACGTCACCTTTGCTCGTTTTTCCTTTCTCCAAGCAGTCGAGCTGACGTGCGATCGCCTTCACAGGATCGGCGTTCAAGGAGAAAAGGTGGTCTTTCATTCCGGTATCTGAATAGCAAATGGATTGTTTTTTGGGAGAAAAATCTGTGGTGCCCGGATTGAGGGAGCTATCATTTGCGGGGACAAGATGCCCCGCGTCATGTAAAAAGTCCGCATACCATGAGTTCCCCGCAAAATCCATTGATCGTTCAGGGCGACCACACCGTCCTGCTGGAAGTGGACAATCCGCTTTACGAGAACGCGCGGGATGCCCTCGCCCGGTTTGCGGAACTCGTCAAATCGCCCGAGCACGTCCACACCTATCGCCTCACTCCACTTTCGATCTGGAACGCCTGCACAATCGGAGAAAGCGCGGATTCCATCCTCTGCGCACTCGAAAAATTCACGAAATATCCCCTGCCAGAACACGTCGGCGCGGGCATCCGCGACTATGCTGGACGCTACGGTGCGCTCCGGCTTGAGCGCACCGAGAGCGAACTCGTGCTCACCGCGCGCGATCCCGCGCTGGCCGAGGAGATCGTGCGCCAGAAAACGCTGGGAGAATTTTTGCCCGAGCGCACCGGGACCACTACGTTCGCGATCGCTCCCGTCCATCGAGGCCGACTCAAGCAGGCACTCATCAAACTCGGCTATCCGGTCGAAGACCTTGCGGGTTTCACGTCCGGGGAGACTCTGCCTATGGCACTGCGCGGGACGACGCGCAGCGGTATGCCGTTTTTGATGAGGCGCTACCAGAACGACGCGGCGGGAGCCTTTCTCGGTGGCGGCAAGCGCGGCGGCTCAGGGGTTGTCGTCCTTCCCTGCGGAGCCGGAAAAACGATCGTCGCTGCGGCGTGTATGGCCACTTTGCAAACCAGCACTCTCATCCTCGTGACCGGCCTGAGTGCTGCGCGACAATGGAAACGCGAACTCCTCGACAAGACCGACCTACCGGAAGATGCCATTGGGGAATACGGGGGAAGTGAGAGGGCAGTGCGCCCGGTCACCATCGCCACCTACCAGATCCTCACCCACCGCTCGGACAAGAATGCCCCGTTTACCCATTTCGGCCTTTTCGACGAGAGGAACTGGGGGCTTATCGTTTATGACGAAGTCCATCTCCTACCAGCTCCGGTGTTCCAGATTACCGCCTCGCTACAGGCCCGCCGCCGCCTCGGGCTCACCGCCACGCTTGTTCGCGAAGACAAAAAGGAAGATGAGGTTTTTGCCCTCATAGGCCCGAAAAAATACGACGTTCCGTGGAAGGAAATGGAAAAACAGGGATGGATCGCCCGCGCGACCTGCACCGAAATCCGGCTGCCGATGACCGCTTCCCGCCGCATGGATTATGCGATCGCTCCGGCCCGGGAAAAATTCCGCATCGCCTCGGAGAACCCGGAAAAGCTGAACGTCGTGCGCCAGCTCCTCGAGCGCCATCCCGGCGAGCCCGTGCTCATCATCGGCATGTATATCGAGCAAATCAGCGGATTTGCGAAAGAACTCGGCCTCCCGATCATCAAGGGTTCCACTCCGCAGGCGCGACGCGACACCTTGTTCGAGGACTTCCGCCAGGGAAAACTCCGCGCCCTAGTTGTCTCGAAAGTCGCCAACTTCTCCATCGACCTGCCGGATGCCTCCGTGGCCATCCAAGTCTCCGGAATGTTCGGTTCCCGGCAGGAGGAAGCCCAGCGTCTCGGGAGGATCCTGCGCCCGAAATCCGGAGAAAACCAAGCTCACTTCTACTCGCTCGTCTCCCACGATACCGTGGAGCAGGATTTCGCCATGAACCGCCAGCTCTTCCTCTGCGAGCAGGGATATGAATACCACATTACTACACACCCAGCCTCTAACGCATGAGGAGCGCTTGGCAACCAGAGGCGGTTCGGAACGGGACGTTACGCGTCTCGCGTTGGATCGCCGCTTTCGTCTTTCGCCTTTCAGGTGGAGTGGCATGATACGGAAACGATGTTGTTTTTTCACCCCCGCCTGATGCGATTATTATGAAGCCAGTTACTTCTCCCAGCGAATTGCTGACTTTTCTCTTCACGGCGTGGCCTGAGGTGAAGAAGTCAAAGGTGCGGAGCTGGCTGAAGCATCAGGCCGTGCTCGTGAATGACCGCCCGATCACGCAATTCAATCACAGACTGCATCCAGGCGACTCGGTCAGTATTCGCTCCGGAAACTTTGTGGCGCCAAGGTCCTCGTTACCGGGCGGGATTCGGATTTGGTTTGAGGATGGAGATATCGTGGTAATCGACAAACCCACCGGGCTTTTGAGCATCGCGAGCCAGGCGGAGGAGGAACGGACGGCTTATTTTTTGCTGACGGCATACCTGCGCGGGAAGAACCCGAAGGCTCGGGAGCGGGTCTGGATCGTTCATCGGCTCGACAAGGAGACTTCGGGGTTGATGGTGTTCGCAAAAACTTCTGAAGCCAAGGAGTCGCTTCAAGGCGGTTGGAGTGAGGTTGAAAAACATTACGAAGCCATTGTGGAGGGCGTGCTTCCCGAGGGAAAAGGGGTCTTCGAATGCCATCTGGATGAACGCAATCCGTTCAGAGTCGTTGTGACTAATGCCTCGGAGTTCACGCGCCATGCGGTTACCCATTACCGGGTTCTATCGGCAAGTGCGCGCGCGTCTCTGGTTCATCTTGAACTCGAAACCGGCCGGCGGCATCAGTTGCGAGCGCAACTCGCGGCGGAGGGATGCCCGATCATCGGCGATGAGAAATACGGCGCGAAGACAAATCCTGCTGGCCGGCTGGGGCTGCACGCGACATTTTTGCAGTTCCCGCATCCGCGCACGGGTGACGAGATGAAATTCTCTTCACCGATGCCCAAAGACTTGGTCGCCCATGCTCCGAGGCAAAGGCATGCCTGACTGCGGCTGAGTTTCGAGCTTCAAAGCGCGTGCCGCCCACCCCAACTGATCACGCCGCCAGCGGAGCGTGGCCTCAGGCTTTTTTTCGCCAGGCAATCCGCCATCCGCTCACAACGACAGCGAGGAGTCCGAGCCCGACGAGGAGGATGTAAAAAGGTTTGAACGTGGGGCCAAGCCAAGCCCCCTCGTGCAGCATCATGAGGAAATTCTGGGTTTGATCGCTGATACCAAACCATGTTTCACCCGCTTTGTAGGCCATCCCCGTAGTAGCCGAGATCAGGAGCGGAAGACATAGCGCGAGGGCGAAGATCCGGTGAAACTTTCGGATTTGTGACCGGCCCGGTTTGAACCCCATGCGGTTGACAAGGCCGGTGACGATAAGAGCGATCAGACCAAGTCCGATGACGAGGACATAAAAAACACCGCCGATTTCTCCCAGCCATTCGCCCGAGTGGATATCAAGAACCTGCCATCCGGTTTCGTTGGGCATTCCGAACCAAGTCCGGCCGAAACGATAAATCAGCCCTGTGATAGCAGTGACGGCGAGAAGAATGCCCAGCCATGGGGCAAAATTACGGTGAAAGGTCCGAAAGGAAATTTTTGCGCTCAAGAGGCCGAAGATGCCCCCGGCGGAAACGATTTGTCAATAGGTCGCGATGGACTCATATCTTTCAACTAAGGGACTCGAACCAAGAACGGAGCAATCGATCCGATCAAAGCCGGATTCGCTCTGGTGGCGGTGACGATTTGGCTGGGCCGTGAGTTCGCGCCCAACTACCCGGAGCAACCCTTAGCCCGGATAAATCACAGGGCAGGAAACCATCGTCGGAGCCGCGGAACAAACACAAACATTCCATCAGCCAGCGCAGGCCCTCTGTGCTTAGCCAAGTGGACGTGGTATTGCCATGCACGCTCGGCGACACACGCGACTGCATCGACATGCGGGACGACAACCACCTCGTGACGCTTCCCGCCACCGAAGCACACACGGAACCCAAGCGGCGTATCAAAATGTCAATCTTCGGAGAACGCTGCACGGACATGGAGTATGCCAAAGCACCGTCCTCCTTCGTGGATGCCTGAGTCAGTAAATCCCACTCGCTGCCAAGCGCTAATAGGCTAATAGTCACCCACGCGCAATCACCTTGCATTGAATGTATGGACCAACCTAATTTTCAATTCAGGAATGGCAGACGAGGGCTCCCCACAATATAGGTTATGTCGCAGCGCGTCCTCGCCGCGAATCGCTTTGTGGAGCACGCCGACGCTTGCCGGGGCGGATCGGCAACCTGCGTGGCTGAGTCCGGCGGCAAAAACGTTTTCTGCCGCATCTGGCACGCCCTGCGCTGTTCACTTCTGATCCCGGCTTTATTTTAGGTTAAGCCACCGACAATCATCCCTCCCAGTCTCCAACTTATGGCACGCAATCAATCATCAAGGACTGAATCGACAGCCAACCTTGGCTTCGAACAGAAGCTGTGGTTGGCGGCGGATAAATTGAGAAACAGCAAGGATGCGGCGGAATACAGCCGAGCGGAGCGAGACAGACTGCCGAAGGCAACCCGCAGGGCGGACGCAGAGGCGTCCGTCAACCACGTCGTCCTCGGCCTCATCTTCCTTAAATACATTTCCGACACCTTCGACGAGCACCACGCCAAGCTCGTCGCCGGTCAGGGAGACTTCGCCGGCGCGAACCCCGAGGACAAAGACGAGCCGAGTGGAATGAGACAGCCTGCCGTAGGCAGCCCGAAGGGTGAGCGCGGCAGCGCGAAGCAATACCTCGCCGCCAATGTCTTTTGGGTGCCGGTGGATGCTCGATGGCCGCAGCTCCAGTCCTGCGCCAAGCTCCCGAGCATCGGCAAGGACGTGGACGACGCCATGGTCGCCCTCGAACGCGACAACCCGCGTTTGAAAGGGGCTTTGAACAAGAATTACGGACGGGCCGACCTCGACACTGCCCAGCGCGGTAGCGCTATCCGACCACGCGAAGCCATGTCGCAGAGCCTGAGCGCAGCGAAGGATAAACACCGCCTCGGCGAATTGATCGATTTGATCGGCAGCATCCAACTGGCCAATGTCGCGAGCCGCTCGAAGGATTTGCTGGGGAGAGTCTTTGAGTATTTCCTCACGCAATTTGCATCCGCCGAGGGCAAGAACGGCGGCCAGTTCTACACCCCTTCCTGCATCGTGCGCCTCCTTGTCGAGATGCTCGCCCCCTACAAAGGTCGCATCTACGACCCCGCCTGCGGCTCCGGCGGCATGTTCGTGCAGTCGGAAAAATTCGTCGAATCCCACGGCGGCCAGCTCGGCGACATTTCGATCTACGGCCAGGAGAGCAACCCCACCACGCGCCGCCTCGCCATCATGAACCTGGCCCTGCGCGGCATCGAGGCCGACTTCGGCCCTGAGAACGCCAACACCTTCCGCCGCGACCTTCATCCCGACCTCCGCGCTGACTACGTCCTCGCCAATGGCAGCATGTCCTCCAACCAGTCCGGCGAAGGCGACATCCGGCAAAAACTCATCGATGCCGACCTCGTGGACTGCATGGTCGCCCTCCCCGGCCAGCTCTTCTACAGCACGCAGATCCCCGTGTGCCTCTGGTTTTTGGCGAAAAGCAAAGCCGCCGATGCCAAACGGAACTTTAGAGACCGTCGAAAACAAACCCTCTTCATCGACGCCCGCAAACTCGGCACCCTCATCGACCGCGTCCACCGCGAGCTGACCGACGCCGACGTCGCTAAGATCGTGGAGACCTACCATGCGTGGAAGAGTGAAAAGCGAATGGTGAAAAGTGAAATGAAGGCGGGCTCCGAATCTCACTCTTCCAATTTCACTCTTCACTATTCCGACGTCGCTGGCTTTTGCCGGTCTGTGACGACGGCGGAGGTCGCCGCGCACGGCCACGTCCTAACGCCCGGCCGGTACGTCGGTGCCGAGGAAGTCGAAGACGACGGCGAACCCTTTGACGAGAAAATGCCCCGGCTCATCTCCGAATTGGAAGGGCAGTTTAAGGAGTCGGCCAAATTGGAGGCGCAGATCCGCGCCAACTTAGCGGGCATTGTCTCGAAGAGTGAAGAGTGAAATTGGAAATGATTGAGCAACGAGACATCAAAGAGCGCACGTTCGAGTTTGCCACTCGGGTCGTCAGGCTTTGCCGGCTCTGGAGGAGTCTCCTGGCGTCTCGCGAACGCTCGCAAACCAGCTTCTTCGCTCAGGCACATCTGTTGGCGCAAATGTCGAGGAGGCTCACGGCAGCCACAGCAAGCCGGACTTCATCGCCAAGATGTCGATTGCGAACAAAGAGGCCCGAGAGACCAACTACTGGCTACGCCTCCTTGCAGCCGCCGACGTTGTGCCCGCGGAAAAGCTCACCGACATCACCGACGAGTCCAACCAACTCATCGCGATTTTGACGACGATCGTAAAGCGCTCAAGGGAAACGAAGTCATGATTTCACTCTTCCTATTTCACCCTTCACTCTTCTCCCGCGCCCAGTTCGCCGAGTCGGCGAAACTCGAAGCCCAAATCAACCGCAACCTGGAGGGCTTAGGCTATGGCCGCTAAAAAGCCCGCCAAAGACCAGCCCAAGCCCGAGAACCGCCTTTCCCGTGGGCGTACCCGGGAAGATGCCCGTTTCACTGCAGCCCCGGCGTTGGCCGGCCTTCCGGAGAGCTACGCCGCCACGCTCCAGGAGATCAAGACCCACCTGCGCAGCGCCCGCGTCCGTGCCGTGCTCGCGGCCAATCCCATCGTGCTGGAAGCCTACTGGCGCACCGGAAAAATCATCCTCCACCGCCAGCAGGAAGCCACTTGGGGAGCCAAAGTCATCGACCGCCTCGCTGCCGACCTCCGCGACGCCTTCCCAGATATGCGCGGCCTCTCCACTCGCAATCTGCTCTCCATGAAGCTCTTTGCCGCAGCATTCCCAGAAGGCCAAATTGCGAAACAAGCTGTTTCGCAATTGCCCTGGGGCCAGGTTATCCGGCTGCTCCAGATGGTCAAAGACCCTGCCGCCCGGGACTTTTATATTCAGCAGACGCTTACCCACGGCTGGAGCCGCAGCATCTTGGAGCTGCAAATTCAAAACCAGCTCCATCTCCGCTCGGGCAAGGCTCAAAATAACTTCGCCCTCACCATGCCTCCGGCGGAGTCCGACCTAGTCGCACAAATCTTCAAGGACCCCTACCTCTTCGACTTCCTCGGCACCGCCGATTCCCGGCGCGAGGCCGAGGTGGAGCAGGACCTCGTCGATCACATCCAACAATTCCTCATCGAGCTGGGCGCAGGCTTCGCCTTCGTCGGGCGGCAGGTCCATTTGGAGGTGGGCGATGATGACTTCTACCTCGATCTCCTGTTCTATCACCTCAAGCTTCGTCGCTACGTCGTCTTGGAGCTGAAAGCCCGCGCCTTCGTCCCCGGGGATGTCGGTCAGATCAATCTCTACCGCGCCGCCGTAGACGACCTCCTCCGCCACCCCGACGACCAGCCCACCATCGGCCTGCTGCTATGCAAAGGGAAAAACAAGCTCGTCGTGGAGTATGCCCTCAGCGGCCTGGAGCAATCCATCGCCGTCGCCGACTGGAAAACGCAAATCACCGAGACGCTCCCACCCGAGTTCCAAGGCAGCCTGCCCACCGTCGCCGAGATTGAGGCTGAGCTTGCCGGAAAAGCCCGCACCGAGGATGCCGAAAATGAATAAAACCACCGCGGAAAAGATGCCGCGCCTCGTCGCCGAACTGCACGCCCAGTTCGCCGAGTCCGCGAAACTGGAGTCTGCAATTCGCGCCAATCTCAAAGGACTCGGTTTCCAATGATAAAGGCCCGAATAACACGAATCGCAAAACTCCTCTCCCACTGGGAGAGGCTGGGTGAGGGTTCTTGGCTTCGAGCCAAGAATGCCATCAAAAAGAACTTGGAGGGTCTAGGCTATGTGAGGTGCAACGGATTTCTGGACCAAATTTGTTTGAGTTAAGAGAGTGAATATTGGCCTCAAATTGGGCCGGGGTTTGGTAGTTAAGGGCAGAGTGTTTGCGGTGCTGGTTGTAGTAGGAATTGATGTGATCGAAGATTTCGGTGCGAGCGTCGTTGGAGTCGATGAAACAGCCGCCCTGGAGGATTTCGGTTTTGAGTGTTCCTATGAAAGACGCACTCCGAGCGTTGTGATAGGGGTTGGCCCGTGCGGACATGCTTTGGCGAATTCCGGCATGGTTGAGGATTTGGCGGCAGGCAGCGCTTCCGTATTGGCTGCCGCGGTCGCTATGGAAGATGATGCCTGCGGCCGTGTGGCGTGAGCTGAGAGCTTGTTTGAGGGGCGTTACTGACGAGTTCGGTGCGTAGGTTGTCGGCCAGAGCCCAGCCGACGACCTTGCGTGAGCAGAGGTCTAT
>Ga0209390_10003698_pt1 | contig 24299 bp, 21 predicted proteins | sample BON01_FD_187212 | JGI IMG/M metagenome (GOLD analysis project Ga0209390, IMG submission 187212) | Freshwater microbial communities from Lake Bonney liftoff mats and glacier meltwater in Antarctica - BON-01 (SPAdes) (version 2) | ecosystem: Environmental > Aquatic > Freshwater > Ice > Glacier... | reverse complement strand
CAACTTTGGCTTTGAACTCAGAACTGTGGATCTGACGCTTCTTGACTTGACTCATTTTAGGTAACCCTTTTGATTCAGGGCTACAGCTTAAACTACTGTCTCAAATCCCGGGTCCACTATATTTATCCGGTACCCCATCGCCCGGTAACCAACTTGGCGTTTGTTCCACATTCTTAGCAATGCAGGGTGGCCCGTGTCAACAAAATCGTAAATTTGCACATCGTTTTTACCCACATGCTCGCGATGAAGTCGCCCAGCATATTGTTGTAACGTTCCCTTCCAAGAAACAGGCATGGCGAGCACCAAGGTGTCTAGCGGGGGGTGGTCGAAGCCCTCGCCAACCAGCTTGCCGGTTGATAACAATATTCGTGGTGCATCTGGCGGTAAAGCGTTGAGTGCCGTGAGCAGCGATGAACGTTGTTGTTTTGGCAGACGACCATGTAATACGAACGGCTTGAGACCTCTTGAGGTCAATGCTAATTGTATGGCTTCTAAATGTTCTGTTCGCTCGGTCAGCACGAGCACCTTACGACCTTTTTGAAAAGCCACGTCTACGTCAGTTGCGATAGATTCTGTTCTTTCATGATCATTAACGAGATGCTGAAATACCTCTTGAATACCCGCTTCAGTTGGCAAGGTGACTGGTGAAGAGCGTAATCTCGGTATCACTTCTAGGTTTTGAGGTGCGCCGAGTGCTTTGGCTGCAGAATGACGTATTGGGCCACATTGCATAAATATGATGGGTTGCTGACCATCGCGGCGAATGGGCGTCGCGGTCAGGCCATGCACGTACTTCGCCTTGGTACGCTTAAGAATGGCATCAAATGATGCCGCTCCGATATGGTGACATTCATCAACAATCACTTGCCCGTACTGATCAATCAATGGATTGACCTCGCCCTGACGCGAAACAGATTGCATGATGGCAATATCGATCTTTCCAGTCGGCTTAGATTTTCCGCCACCGATCGTGCCAACGGTGTCTTTTTCAACACTTAAAAATGCTTGTAAGCGCTCTTGCCATTGCTTGAGTAGTTCAGTGCGATGAACCAGCACCAAGGTGTTTACCCCTCGTCGTGCAATCATTGCAGCAGCGGTGACGGTTTTGCCGAAAGCGGTTGGTGCACAAAGTACGCCAGTATCGTGTTGCAACATGGCCGCAACAGCTGCTTCTTGGTCGATGCGCAAGGTGCCTGCGAATTCTACTTCTATGGGTTCGCCCAAAAAACGCTCGTCGTTCAGTTCGCAACTGATGTCGTTCTCGCGTAGTAGCGTCAATGCGGCGTCTAAGCATCCGCGTGGCAAACCAATATGCTGTGGGTAGTTTTCAGCATTTCCAATCACACGCGGTTTATCCCAAACAGACATGCGCATGGCTTGCGCCTTGTAAAACGCAGGGTTTTGAAACGCCGCAAGCCTGATCAAACGATTGGCTAGCGATTGAGGCAGCTTGGCCTTTTCAAAGTAAATCATATTGGCTATCGTTATTTCAAGTGACGTCGGCATTTGGCCTGACAATACTTTCGTCAAATTTCCTGTGCGCTTCCAAGGCAAAGCCAGGTCCTGATCGTCGATGAAGGTGACATCCAAGGGATGAACGCCATTTGTGGCAAGCAAAATGGTTGGCTCAATGTCGTGAACAGACATGGGTTTAATGGAAGATAAAAATGCCCACTGATCCGGGTGGGGCTCGAAGTTTTTATCAACAAAAATGCTGTGACCCTTTTCACGAGGCCACTTTTGAAGCGGTAGCGCAATCAAGTTACCAAAGCCACCTTTGGGCATGGTGTCTTGATTGGGAAACAGCCGATCATAGGATTTCAATTTTAGTTGTCGGGTGCGAGCACAGGTTTGACTGATTAAGGCAGTGCCAAGACGGCGAGCGTCACGGGCAGAGACTTTGGTATCAAAAAATATCCAGACATGCGCGCCTTTGCCTGAACGCGAAATTTCTAACGAGGCCGGTACGCTCAGATCTTCGCATGACTGCATGAAGGCGCTGGCATCTTCTCGCCAATCTGCCTCGTCAAAGTCGACAGCAAGAAAATAGCAGGTATCGTCTTCTAATAAAGGGTAGACACCTAGGGTGTGCTTTCCAGAAAGATGTTCATAGATCTCGGCATCGCCCAACGGAATCAGCTGACGGTTGCTGCAGTCACCACATTTGATGCGAGGCTTTTCGCAGACGCCTGCAAGCCACTCATTGCTACAAGCTGGGGCATAGCCAGAGTTATGCTTTGTTTTGCTTTCCCATCGAATGGGGTAGACGTCGGTACGGCCGCGAAATAGGCGCCGAAATAGCGCAACCTTTCCAGCGGTAGAGAAGTTAGAGGCTGGAACTTTTCGTGCCGTTTGTTCTGTTGATGAGGACTTCAGTGGCAATCGATGCTCGATACCGTTTTTCTCAAGCAGAGAAATCAGTCTCGAGTTTTCGGCTTGTAGGGCTACAAACACATCATGACCTGTCATGGATCACTGCCTATGTTAGATTTTTGATATGGGCGTTATCTTACGTATTGCTCATTGTTTGAGTTTAATCTTACTGTTACGTTATCAATAAACTTGCCTTGAGTCACCACACCACACCAATAAATTTAGCCATGACTAAACTCTAGATCATGCGAATGAGACCTCAACAAGATGCACTTGAAGAGATGCTAGAGCAGGCGTCGGCTTGAACGCTAGTAGCATTGGTTAAAAGACTCACGATTCGCATGTCACTGGGAAACCAGCCGCTTCGCTGCCCGTAGGCTTAGCAAATCGTAGATATCCACATCGTTTTTATTAGCATGCTCGCGACTTCAGTCGGCCAGCCTAGTGCTGTAACGTTCCCTTCTAAGAAACAGGCTTTACGTCTCAACCTTTTCGGTTAGTTGTCTAGAATAATCTTTAGACCAAATTTCTATTTCAGCCGGGTTGTGTACAAAACGCTTAACATCGCTGCGAGCAGAACAAGGTCTAACGTGTTGATGCGCCCAAGTACAACATTTTTGTTTTGACTTTGAGTTGTCCGGCAAAGGCTTGCATGCGGCCAGCAGTCAACATCACGTCGAGGTTCTCGGTCACGCGCCTGCCTAGGTCTCTATTGACTTGCCAGACGGCACATGTGCCACGAACATTAAAATCATCGATTGCAGTCTCCCTTGGGAATCCTCGATTAAAGCAAAAGACCCGCCTTATGCAGATAAGGCGGGTCTTTTGCTTTTGGTTTTGATTTTGGTTGGGTTTTTCGCACTCAGGCGGCTGTGACGGTAGACTACGTGAATTGTGTAACAAATTTTTGATTTCGTTTTTTTTCTATAGCTGTTCTTCAGCAAGGTTTTTTGTACTGTTTTATTCAACCAATGGTAAGGGTGGTGCGCTCAACATGACAATGAACCGACCAAAAGCGCGACAGCATCGCTCAATTCGCCGAGCAGTGGTTTTAAGGGTAAGGGTTGAATCCGCTGCGCGTGTTTCCTCGCGTGCTTCATTTCTTCTGTCCGCACTGAGCGTTGCCGCTCTGAGTGCTGTGAGCACCCATGCCATCGCCGCGCCGGCAGCGCCCGTTACATCTCAGTCTGCCGTCAGCCAACAATCTGGTTTGGGGCAGGGGCTAGGACAATCCCAAAGCGCAGGCGCTGGCCTGCAGTGGCAGCCGACACCAACCACTTGGCGGGCGACTTTTGAGAGCTGGAAGGTGTCTGATGACGAGCGCATGGGGATGCTGGGCTTGAACCTGCTGTTTGATGTGCATCCCAACATCAAGCTTGGGTTTGGGTCCTATGGGGCGCTCACAGGTGATCGCGGTGGCTTTATCACCTTGGGTTTGGTCAGTGAGCTGCAAATGCCGCTCGATGACCATTGGGTGTTGCGTGGTGGCGTTTATGCCGGTGCCGGTGGTGGCGCTGGCGGCTATGAGTTGGCCGGTGGCGGATTTATGTTTCGCGCTGATGGTGGTATCACTTACAAACTGGGTCGTTGGGGCAATATTGGCGCTGGCATCTCTTGGGTGACATTTCCCACGGGACAGATCAGAAGTGCACAGCCTTACATTATGTATGAATACCCGTTTTATTCGGCGGCCAGCCCTGGTTGGTCAAGTGCTGCTGCCAGCAAAACCAACCAGGCCAACCAAGCCAGCCCCACGTTGCCAGGGCTGTCTTCAAGGCGCCAAGAGTTCAGTATCGGTTGGACGGGTTACAAGATTCCATCATCGGTGAGCAATAGCAGCGGTGGCCCGCAAAACAGCAGCATGCAACTGGCGGGTACGCGTTGGAACAATTATTTGGATGACCGTTGGTACCTGACCTTTCAAGCCGACGGTGCCTTTGCCGGTGATAGTGCTGGGTACATGCAGATTCTGGGTGGATTGGGCTACCGACTGCCATTGGGTAGTCGCACCGGCCTTAAAGTCTTTGGCTCGCTGGGCCCCGCCGGTGGCGGCGGTGTCGCCACCGGTGGTGGTTTGCTTTACAGCGCAGGGATTGCCTTGCAGCAGATGATCACTGACAACTGGGCCATTGAGCTGGGTGTGGGTGGCGTGAAGGCCGGTACGGGCGACTTTAAAGCCTGGTCCATGGGTTTGAATCTGAGCTATATCTTTGGAACCCCCAACGTCTCAAAGACTGACACGCTCTCATCGCGCTCTTTGTCTGGCTACCAGATCTCACCTTTGCGGGTGCGGGTCATGAATCAAACCTATCTCAAGGCCAACGACCAGTGGCGCACCCAAGACGTGAACACATCGGTCAACAACTTGGGGTTTGCGCTTGACTACTTTTGGACACCAAAACTCTACCTCACTGGCCAAGGATTGGCTGCTTATTCAGGCAGTGCAGGTGCCTACATGACGGGACTTTTGGGTGCCGGCGTGCAGCAACCTGTGTCAGAGCGTTGGTTTGTGATGGCCGAAGGCTTGGTCGGTGCCGCTGGTGGCGGCACCATGGCCACCGGCAATGGCTCAATCTGGCAGGTTAACGCCGGCATTGGTTACCGACTGACCGATAACCTTTCCGTCATGTTGACCGGTGGGCACATGCAAGCCCCCACCGGTAATTTCACAGCGAATGTGGTGGGCGTGAGCATGGGTTATCGCTTTGGTCTGCCCACGCGGGGCATTCAGCAATAAGATGACGGCGGTGGCGTTGGTAGCTGTGGCGGTTTGAGGTATGGGGTTTGAGGTATGGGGACTGAGGTATTGGGATTGGGGCTGACTTTTTACCCCCGGTCGCTAACAGCTGCTGTTTAACAACGGCTTCCTGAGCGCTTCAGTTCATCGCTTCAGTGCGTCGCTTCAGTGCGTCGCTTCAGTGCGTCGCTTCAGTACTTTGCTTAAGTAAATTGATTAAGCAAACCATTTAAATCGGGTCAGGCGGCGATGTAGGGCGATGTAGAGCAGTGCGGTGACAACCAGTGCGGCGATGCAAGCCAGCGTGTTGTCGCGCCAATAGACCCCGGCGATGGCTGGGGCCAGGGCAAAAAGCCAAAGAAAGGGCGTTGCCAAGGCATTGCGTGCGCTCAGGCTGGCGTTGGGGAAAAAGCGGGGCATGATGCGACGAAACACGAGGCTGTGCAGGTGAACCCGATCGGGGTGGTCCATGCGCCGGTTGTGTTGAACACGGCGCCACATGGAAAACAAGGTCTCCAAGATGGGGTAGGCGCAGATCAGAAACGGCGCCCAAGGCGATACGTCAGCGTCGTGACGGTTGACTAACATCACTGATATCCAAGCCAAGAAAAAGCCCAGCGTGTAAGCGCCACTGTCGCCCAGGAAGATTTTGCCAAACGGATAGTTCATCACAAAGAATCCGACGGTCACAGCCATGGCCACCAGTGTCAAGTCAAACAATGGGCCATCTTGCAGGTCGAATGCGATCCAGGCCAGAGCCCCCAAGCAAATCAACACCGTGCCTGAGGCCAGTCCGTTAAAGCCATCAATCAAATTAATCGAATGGGCCACGCCTGCCACGGCCACCATGGTTAAAAGAACCGCGATTGGCGTAAAACCCAATAGGCTGTCTAGGCCAATGACATCGACCCGATAAAGACCGTACCCGGTCAACCACCAAGCCATCAGGGCGCTGAACATGGTGGCGATCAGACGCAAGCGGGTGCTGATGTTATGGGTAATGTCTTCAAGGATGCCAAAGAGCCAAGCGGGCAGCACCGCCACCAGCAAAAGCCACAACAGCGGTGAATTAACCGGCCCCATCAATGGGGTCGCAGCAGCAAACCCCAAGATAATGGCTAAGCCACCCACTCGGGGGATCATCCCCCGGTGCACTTTCTGAACGCCATTGGTTTCGTCTGCGGTCAGCATGATGTGCCAGCGCTGGGTGAGCACCAATAGCGCTGACAGGAGTAGCGATGCAGCACTTCCAACACTAAGGGCAGTGGAGATCTGTAAATATTGCAACAAAGACATACCTTTCGGGCATTGTTGGCATAGCCGAACATTGGTTATAAGGTCAAATCGTAAATACTATTTAGGAAAGACAGTCAATGGGACTAGGTACGCATAATCGAAAAATTGATCAATAGTACTGTAGAAGGAACTTATTGATTAACGATTACTTAGCAAATACGTAATTAATTGTAAGGTGGGTAATTAATTGTAAGTTGGGTAATTAATCATAAGGTGCCCAATTGTTATTTTAGAGCTTTTATTTTTTTTCCCTTTGTCAGGGTTGTTTTGGTTTGTGCTTTTGTGAATATTATACGTTGGAATGAGTCCACGAATTTGAGCCGCTAGTTGTGCGGCGGGCTTTCAGCGGCCGTTGAACAGCCAGTTGTTGGGGGATTGGGACATCGGGCAACTGCCAGGCAGAGAAGGGCACAACAGCACTGGGCAATGTCGCAGAACTGGTGTTGATCGGTTCCGTGTTGCTTGGTGTGGTGTTGCTCGGTGTGGCTTGGTGTGGTGTTGCTTGGTGTGGTGAGGCTCGGTGCGGTGTTAACCAAGGCTGGTGTCGCACTTTTGTGTCACAGGTTTTTCTTGGACTGTTTGTCCAGTGGTCACCGATTCGGTGAGCTGATGCAGCGAATGGTGGGGTTGTGAAGAAGGTAATGATTTTAGGGCCATGAACGCATGAATTTGGCCGCACTTAGGCCGACGAGCTCATGCGTTCATGGCCGATTGTTGGCTACTGTGGAACGTGGCCGATATTGTTGAGAAAGCGTTGTCCCCTCTCTTTTTCTTCAGAGAGGAACACCACGAACTGATCGGTTGGCATGTAAGCGGGTTCCGCGCCCACGTCACGAATACGCTTTTGCACGGCAGGGTCTTCAATTGCTTTTTTTGCCGCCTCAGACAAGGCTTTTAGGACTGGGGCGGGTGTCCCGGCTGGCGCGTGAATGCCAAACCAGCTTTCAGAGGTGGCTTGTGGAAACCCGAGTTCGGCGATGGTGGCGATGTTGGGTGCCATTGGCGAGCGACTCTCCCCAGTATTGGCCAAGGCCACGAGAGAGCCTTGCTCGACTTGCTTGATGACGACGTTTAGTGGTGAGACCGAAACGGCCAAGCGCCCAGAAATAAGATCAGCCATGAAACTGGTGCCACCTTTGTAACCAATATCCATGAACTTAATGCCAGCGGCCTGGGCGAAGTTTTCTCGGCTCATGGCCTGAGAGGAACCAAGCCCTGTGACCGGTGTGGCGAGTTCGCCCGGTTTTGATTTTGCAAGGTTGATAAACCCTTGGATGTCTTTGACACCTAGGGCAGTGGAGACCACGATCAAATTGGGTGAAGTGCCTGTTCTGACCACGGGCACTAGGTCTTCACTTTGCCAGCCTGGGCTTTTGTAGATCAACGGGTTCAAGGCCGTCGCACTGGAGCTTGCCAGTAACGTGTAGCCGTCGGCGTTGGCTTTAGCGACTTCTCTGGGCCCGATGTTGGCGCCACCGCCTGGGCGATTGACAATCACCATGGGCTGCCCCAGTGTGCGCGACATGTGCTCAGTGATGATGCGCGCATGCGTGTCAACAGCGCCACCAGAGCCATAGGGAATAAAGATTTGAATCGGTCGTTCAGGGTAGGCCATGGCAGTGATTGGGCTGATACAGATCACAGCAGCCCAGACAAAACGAAACAGTGATTTCATGATGCTCTCCTAAAAAACAAGTGCTTTCAGATTGAGATTGGCTTTTAAACCAGCCATTTGATGTGGCTGTTTGGGTTTGGTTGAGTTTTTGCGCTAGTTTGGATCGAGTGTTGCCACGAACGGAATCCCAGGCACGCAGATGCCGTTCGGTCTGCCGCGCTCGGTCAATCCCAAGCGACCAAACATCGATGCCGGTAAAGCAGGGCCGTCATCGCAGGCAAACCAGAGCCGCAGCAGGTGTCGGCGCTGTTCAAGGCTTGGCCAGTCTTCGTAGGCGGTTCTTGAGTGATAAATGCTGTGGTTAGAGAGGAGTTGGATGTCGCCAGGCTCAAGGACCATGTCCAGATGCAGGTCTGGGTCGGCTGCGAGCGCGTCAAGATGGTCGAGCGCTTCGATCTGTTGTTCGGTGATCCGTGGGACGTCTGGCATGTCCTGTGCTTTTTTGATAGCACTGCGCACGTATGACGAAATGACGCGATCCTCAAGTGGTGCAAAAATCGGGTTTGAACCCCAAGGTTGCATGTTGCCCGGTATCTCGCCCCAGCGTGTTCGATTGAAGGCGTCCATCAGAATGCGCGCGTGGTCTGGACGTCGTTTGACGAGCTCATTCCAAAGCGTGGTTGAACTGACAATCGAGGACAGTCCGCCAGATTTGGCGGTTTTTAAGCACAGCAGTCCAACGAGATCAGACGAATCAGTGTGATAACCCAAACGGGCTGCGGTTTGGTAACCGCGAACCTCTGGGTCGGCATAATTGACCCCTAAATTGGTCACATGCCCGAGTACATGGCCCTTGCCGTTCTGTGAAACGGGCTCACCGAGCTGCAGGCCAAGGGCCCAATAGGCCAGCGCTGACTGACGAATGGTGTATTGCTCAACGGGAATACGCTTAAAAACGTAAAACCCAGTGCCATTAAGCAACTCATCCCTGACGGCGTTGAGCTTGTCGCTCAGGCTTGGCAGCGCGAGTTCCTCTTTGGTAAACGCCAGGATGTCCTTGCCCGTGGCATCGGCGCGGCGAACACACTCATCGATTTCTTTGAGCTCCTTGGTCGTGAAGTGATGAATCCAGCCCCCTTTTTTTGTTACCTCTGGGCCGTACCAAGCTTGTCTGTTCTCGTACACCGGTAGGGCAGACGGGTCGATCGACTGGGCCCCGGACTGGGCCCCGGACTGCGCCCCGATTTGTAAGTTAGCGACTTTCATTGCTGTCTCCTCGTTTGTTCAGGTGGGCAAATGACACGATGGGTTTTTGTTGTGGTGTCTGCTAGCCAGTGCTGCATGGGTTATCGGTCAAGTAACTGTCTGTTTGCGTTTGGTGGGGCTCCTTTTGGTGTTTTGGGTTCTATGTTGGATGGCATGGTTTGAGTAATGGTTAATGATCGCTTGTCACGCCTTCAGGTTGTTTCTGGCTTGCACGCTTGGATAGGATCGGGTCCAAGTCGGGCTGATGAGGATTTCGTTGACACAGACCGATGGTGGCATTTGGGTGACGAACAAAACCGTTTGTGCCACCTGTTCGGGCTTGAGCATTCTGGCGAGCTCAGCCGCGCTCGGTGGCACGGCCCTAGATTGCATGATCGGTGTGGCGACTTCACCAGGGAGAATGGCCGTTGATCGGATGTTGTTGACGCACTCTTCCATGTTTAGCGATTGCGACATGGCCACGACGGCGTGTTTGGCTGCGGTGTATGAGGGACCCGTCAAGCCAGAGACGTAACGCCCCGCCCAAGAGGCGATGTGGATAACCAGGCCGTTTTGCTTGGTACGCATGCCAGGCAAAACCGCCAATGTGCAGTACATGGTGCCGTTTAGGTTGATGGCGATGACGCGCTCAAAGGCATCGGCGTCAACGGCACCCCAAGCACGGTTGGGCACGTTGATGCCAGCCGAGTTAACGAGGATGTCGACATCCCCAAAACGAGCACTGATGTCTTGGGCGGCGTTAAACACGGCTGTTTTGTCTGACACATCGAGCGCAAGGCCAACCAAGTCCAATTCAAAGCCCAGTGTGGGGTGCGTGCTTTGGGAGAGCGCTTTGGCGTGCTTGATCGCAGCATCAATTTGCTCGCTTCGCCGCCCAGAGATAATGACGCGCGCGCCTGCGCGCGCCATGGCCATGGCGCAATGCTGTCCAATGCCACTGGATCCCCCAGTGATCCACACCACCTGACCTGATAGTGTTTGATCGGGTTGATTCATTGTTGTCGCTCCCAGTGTTGACACTATTTTTTATGACTGTTTTTTTGATGTGCTTAATTTCGTTCTTTTCTGATTTTGAGTTTTTCTAATTTTTGCTTTTCTGATCTTGATGCTGTCTAGGCCATGAAGGCGCCGCCGTTGATGTCCAGGACCGCCCCATTGACGAACCCAGCGGCTTCAGACGCGAGGTACCCGATGGCGGCGGCGACTTCGTCGACAGTGCCAAACTTGGCCGACGGTATTTGCAGCAGGTAGTCTTGGTTCAATGGGGTGCTGGCTGGTCCAGACATGGCGCTGATGATTCGACCAGGCGCCACGCAGTTGGCGGTGATGCCAAAGCGGCCAAAGTCACCGGCGATCGAACGTGTTAATCCAATCACGGCCGCTTTGGTGGTGACGTAGGCGGGTCCCGCCACACGAGAGCGCGTGCGACCAGCCAATGAGGCGACGTTGATGATGCGACCGTAATTGGCGCTCTGCATTTCAGGCAGAAACAAGCGGCACAGGCGAACAACGGCGGTGAGGTTGACGGCCAAGACAGTGTCCCATTCTTCGTCAGTCATGCTAGCCACGGTCGAAGGCCTGCCATCGGCTTGCTTGTAAGAGATGCCTGCGTTATTGACCAGCACACTGAGCGTGCCCCAGTGCTGTCCCAGCGTCTTGTGCAGTTCGTGCATCGCGGTCATGTCGGTGACGTCGACTTCGAAAGCCAGGATGTTTTTCTTGTGGGGCAGCAACGCGGGTGCGTTGAGATCGGGTGGCGCGCGATCTACCATCACTACCCGATAATTGTTGTGTAGTAGGTGAGTCGCGGTAGCCAAGCCAATTCCCCTGCTGGCACCGGTGACCAAGGCAATCTTTGGTTCGTTCATTCGGTGCGCTCCATACAGTCGGTGAACATGGTCAGGGGTGGAAAGGCGTTGGGGTCACAGATCACATCGAGTAGGGTGATCCGATCCGCGACCCGCGCTTGGGCAAGCGCGGGCGCGAGCAAGGCTGGATCCTCAATACGGATGCCGTAGCAGCCGCAAGCGCGGGCAATCGCGGCGTGGTCAACTTCCACAAAATCCACTGCACTGGTGTGATCACCGTACTTGACGTTTTCTGCGTGCTTTTGAAACCCGAGAATGCCGTTGTTGAGCACGATCAGGGTGATGAAGATCTGGTCTCGAATGGCGGTTTCTAATTCTGACCAGACATGGCCAAAGCCCCCATCCCCAACCACACAGATGACAGGGGACTGGGGTTGGGCGAGTTTGGCGCCCAATGCCATTGGGAAGCCCCAGCCCAGTCCTGCCAGTCCTCGCGGGGTTAAAAAGCGCATGCCGGGTCGGCGACTCATCAAAAAATTGGCGACCCACGTTGAGGAGTAACTGGCGTCAGCGACCACAATGGTGTTGTCATCGAGTTGTTGCTCTATTTCCCGCATGATCCGCTCAGGCCTTATCGGTTGCGCATCAGAATGACTAACCCCATGGGACTCTGTTTCGTAAGCCCGACGACCTTGCGCGATGCGCCCCATGAGCGCATCGCGGCGACTGCTGCGGTTGGAAAGATCGCCGTCGAGCAGCAGTTGATGCAAGGCTTTGAGGGTTTCACGGGCATCGCCCACCAAGCGCATGGCCTCGTAGTTGCGACCGATCTCAGTACCATCGACATCAATGTGGATGTAGCGCGCCTGGCTGGGGTAGAGTGCCCACGAGTCAGTGCCGTTTTGATTGGTTCGGTTGCCCACCAGAATCACGACATCGGCATCGGTGATCAGTGAGCGTTGTGCGCGCGTCGCTGAGTTAATCCCCATGAATGAACCCACCACGCCAATAGACAGGGGGTGATGCTCATCGACACTGCCTTTACCCATGGTGGTGGTGGCTACTGGCAAGTGCGCTTGGTCTTGAAGCTTGGCCAGTTCATGACAAGCGCCAGAGACATGCACACCCCCACCTGCGATGATGATCGGTGCTTGGGCTTGCCGGATGCATTGCGCCGCTTCTTGCAGCATGGCCGAAGAGGGCACGTATCGATCGAGTGGAAAGAACCCAAGATTGGCTCTGCGAGCAGGTGCGGCAAGCGGGTTTGTGGACGGGGCGGTTTCATTCAGTAGGTCAGCGGGCAACAACAAAACCACTGGCCCAGGTCGCCCAGAGCAGGCATTGGTAAACGCTTGGTCCAAATAGTCTTCGACGCGGCTAGCCTCAGTAACCCGCCTGACCCATTTGGCGCAAGAGGCAAAAAGTGCGATGTGATCAAACTCTTGAAAGGCATTCTTGTCGGTTTGATTTCGGTTGACGTCTTGCACCAAGGCGACCAATGGAATGGATGCTTTTAAGGCTTCGGCCAGGGGTGCTACCAGCAGCGTGGCGGCAGGCCCATTTTGTGCGGTGATGACTGCGGCTCGGCTGCTGATACGGGCATGGCCGTCGGCCATATAGCCCCCGCCGTTTTCTGTGCGGTAACCGATTTGTCGAATACCAATTTGTTGGCACGCCAAGTGCAACATGCTCGGCAGGCTTTGCCCAAACACCACCTCAACGCCGTGGCGAAGCAAACCGCGCGCCAATACATGCGCCACCGTTTCGCGCGACTTCAAACCCGTGGGCTTGATGGCCAGATGGTCCTTTGCATGATGCATGCGGTCTCCCCCCGTCTGCCTGCATTCTTATCTTGTCTTTCTCTTATTTTTTATTTTTTTGCTTGTCGCTTTTTACGACTTATTTTTTTTATCTTATGTCTTTGCCTGCTTATCAACAAGAGATATTGTCAGCAAAATTAAGACCACAAAAAAAGCTATGGCAAGCCCAAGAGAAAATTGAGTAAAAACAGGTGGCTAGAGGCACTCCACTTCGGTGGTGAGTTGTCGCCAATTGGCTAAAAATGGCCTGAGACCACTTTCTGCTATCAATTTTGGCTATCGACTTTGGCTAACACTGGCATGCGCAACGCTTATTGCGCACCCTAGGCGACCTAAGCGACCTTGCGCGTGACGGCGGGAATGAACCGCAGACGAAGGGCATTGCTGACCACAAAAACGCTCGACAATGCCATGGCGCCGGCGGCCAACATGGGCGACAGCTGCAGACCCGTGAAGGGGTAGAACACACCAGCGGCGACTGGGAGCAAGGCGGCGTTGTAGGCAAACGCCCAAAACAGATTCTGATGAATGTTTGACAACGTTGCTTTCGAAACATCGATGGCGGTGACGACTTTGTCGAGTTGACCGGACATCAACACCACGGCGGCGGCTTCGATGGCGACATCGGTGCCGGTGCCAATCGCAATACCCACGTCAGCGGTGGCCAACGCTGGTGCGTCGTTGATGCCATCACCCACGAATGCCACCTTGCGGGTGGGATCGGCTTGCATCAATTGTTCAACCAAGTGAGCTTTTTGATCGGGTTTGACTTGCGCATGAATGGTGTCAATGCCCAGTGCTTGGCCGACGGCTTGGGCAGTCACTGGGTGGTCGCCCGTGATCATGGCGCATTCAATGCCGCGCGCTTTGAGTTCACGAATCACCGCAGGCGCCTCTGGTTTGATGGGGTCGGTGACCGCCATCAAACCCACCAGTGTTTGGTCAATGGCCACGTGAATCGGCGTGGCGCCTTGTTTGGCCCAGTCAGTGATGGTGTTTTCAGAGGCGGTATCTTGAGTCGTTGTGTTACTGGATTCAGATGGGTCAGTGACAATACCCAGCGACTGCATCAGTGACAGTGAGCCGACTGCCACGGGTCGGTCTTTGCCTTGCCAGTGCACGGTGGCGGTGATGCCGTAGCCCTTGGCCGCGGCAAAATCAGTCACTAACGGCAGCGTCAGGTTTTTTTCTTTGGCGGCTTTGACGATGGCCAGTGCAATCGGGTGCTCAGATTGCTGCTGCAAAGCCGCGACGATGGCGAGTTGGTCATCGCCTGAAAAGTGTATTTTTCCTGTTTGACCCATGCCAGGCTGATTAATCACTTTGCTGTGGGTGAGGGTTGGTTGGCCTTGGGTCAGGGTCCCGGTTTTGTCGAAGGCAATCAGTTTGATGGCTTTGAGTTGCTGCAAGGCGTCGCCTTGGCGAAATAGCACGCCGAGCTGGGCGGCACGACCGGTGCCGACCATGATCGAGGTGGGGGTGGCCAAACCCATGGCGCAGGGGCAAGCGATGATGAGTACGGCGACTGCGCTCACGAGCGCTTGGTTGATTTCCAAGGTCACGAAGTACCAGACCGCAAAGGTGACGAGCGCCAGTGCCATGACGATGGGCACAAAGACTGCTGTCACGCGATCAACCGCGGCTTGAATCGGTAGTTTGGCGTCTTGGGCCGATTGCACCAAGCGGATGATGCGAGCCAAGACAGTGTCAGTGCCGGTGTGGGTGGCTTTGAGGGTAAAGCCCACGGTGGTGTTGATGGTGCCACCCGCCACACTGTCACCGGGTTTTAGATGCACGGGCAGGGGTTCTCCGGTGATCATCGATTGATCAATAAAGGGTTCACCTGTCAAAATATCGCCATCGACGGGTATTTTTTCTCCGGGGCGCACGCGCAAAATATCCCCGGGGTTGACCTGCTCGATCGGGATGTCTTGTTCCTGTGTTTGTTCTTGTGCTTTCTCCTGCGCTTTCTCTTGCGCTTGCCCCGATTCTGCTGTGTCGTTTTGATGGGCACTGATTCGGCGCGCGGTTTTGGGTTGCAGACCGATCAAGCTTTCGATGGCCACACCCGTGTGGCCACGGGCACGAGCCTCTAAAAGCCGGCCCAACAAAATCAAGGTGACGATAACCGCGGCGGCTTCAAAGTAGACGTAATGGGCGCTTTCTGGGATGGCGTTGGGAAACACCAACACCACCATGGAGTAGAGCCAGGCGCTACCCGCACCAACGGCGACCAAGGAGTTCATCTCTGGTTGGCCTTGAAACAGCGCTTTAAGTCCGTGGGTAAAAAAATGGCGACCGGGCCAAGCCAGCACAGCGGTGGTGAGCACGGCCTGGATGGTATGTTGCAAGGTGATCGACATCTGCTGGGCCAGCCAATGATGAAAAGCTGGAATCAGGTGTGAGCCCATTTCCATCACAAACACGGGTAGGGTCAGAAGGGTCGCCACGGTGAATTCGCGGGTGAGGTTGGTGACTTCGGTTTGTGACTTTGAGTGGGTGGATTCGATGGGCGCGTCTGCGGTGAGCGCTTGCCCTTCAAAACCGGCTTTTTTTACCGCGGCGATGATTTGTCCCGATTGATCTGGCGATGACGCTTCGATGTCGACGGTGGCGCGACGTGCGGCTAAGTTAACGCGTGCGTCTGAGACGCCAGGCACTTTTTTGATGACGGTTTCTACGCGTTTGACACAACTCGCACAAGTCATGCCGTCAATAGCGAATTCGATTTTTTCCATGTCACCATTGTAGGGTGCGCAGTGGCGTTGTGTTGCGCAACCTTGACCCTCCTGTAGGGCATCGGCAGGTATATTGAACTTAGCAACATTTGAATGGCTGAGTTATGCTCAGTAATAGAGACGTTTGTGGCGTCGTTTTGCGCGATATACGCGAAGGAGATCATGATGAAATTTCACGTGCCTGACATGACGTGCAACCATTGTGTGCAGAGCATCACCAAGGCAGTCCATGCGGTGAGCGGCCAAGCCCACGTGGTGTGTGATTTGACCCACCATGTGGTCGAGGTGAAGGATCTGGGGCAGGTAATGCCTGAGAAGTTGTTGGCGGCGATGGAATCGGTGGGGTTCGAGGCGACCTTGTTAGAGGCTGAGGTTTGAATGTTGTTGGTACTGATTTAGGAGTCATGCTGCCATGAGTGCCCGTTCTCTTCGCATTAGAAGTCGGTCGGCCCGGTTTTTGGGGGCTTTGTCGGGCTTGGTGGTTTATGTGTTGTTGGTGTTTGTGGCGGGGCCAGAAAGCCAAGACCCGACGAGTAACAATGGTCTTTGGTGGTTCTTGGTGGGGCTGGTGGTCTCGGCGCTGTTGGGGGCTTGGTTTCTGCCTTGGTTACGCAAACGGTTTTCGGCGCGTTACGCGCGGCGGCGACAGTTGAGGTGAGTGGATATAAACTTGAGTGATCATGGAAATAAGTGAGCATAGGCGAAGGTATGTTTAAGATTTTGGTGGTCTGCACGGCCAATATTTGCCGCAGCCCGGCCGCGCAACATTTTCTGCGGCAGGCTTTAGAGGGCAAGCAAGTCAAGGTGGAGTCTGCCGGTACGTTGGCACTTGATGGCAATGCCGCAGACGCGACGATTCAAGCGTTGATGGTTGAACGTGGGTTTGAGGCGATCACAGAGCATCGGTCGCGCGCGCTGATGCCTTCGCATTTGACGCAATACGACTTGGTGCTGTGCATGGAGCGCGATCACATGACACGGATTCAGAGGTTAAACCCCCTGAGTATCAACAAAACCCGTCTCTTCGGTCATTGGGAGAACCAGGCCGAGGTCGATGACCCGGTGGGACGTTCTGAGCAAACTTACGCACGGTCTTTGGACGAAATGCAGCGATTGACTGGCCAGTGGGCGGAGAAGATGTCAATGATGGGCATGGTGTGATAGTTTCAATTTCGAGCGTTGGTGTTCGAAAACGAGTCGAATACACCGTACGGGTTTGATCGCTCGACTGATCAGTCACTTCCTGTGATTGGAATGAATAAAAGGATTGTGATGAGAACCATTGATACCGATATCGCCATCATCGGCGCGGGAACGGCCGGGTTGTCGGCGTATAAAGCGGCTGTTAAGGCCGCTGACCCGCTCGGCAAACGTGTGCTGATGATTGAGGGTGGGCCGTATGGCACCACGTGTGCACGGGTCGGTTGCATGCCCTCGAAGTTATTGATTGCTGCGGCTGAAGCCGCGCATGGTGCCGCACACATGGCCCCCTTCGGTATTGGTTTGACCGGTGAGGTGGTGGTGGATGGGCCGGCAGTCATGGACCGTGTGCGCCGCGAACGGGATCGTTTTGTGGGGTTTGTGTTGGAGGGGGTTGAGAGCATCGCCGCTGAAGATAAATTGCGCGGTTATGCGCGTTTTGTGTCAGCCAATACCTTAGAGGTAGACGGGCACACGAGAGTTAACGTGGGCAGCGTGGTGATTGCCACTGGGTCTAGCCCCAGTGTCCCCGAGTCTTTTAAAGCCTTGGGTGAGCGCTTGGTGGTTAACGATGATGTCTTTGAGTGGCGTGATTTGCCCAAGCGGGTGGTGGTGTTTGGACCTGGGGTGATTGGTTTGGAACTTGGTCAAGCACTGGCCCGGCTAGGCGTTGTCGTGCGGGTGTTTGGCATGAGCGGTTCATTGGCGGGTTTGACCGATTTAACGGTACGTCAGACGGCCAAGAAGATTTTTCAGCAAGAGTTCTACCTAGACCCCGATGCGCGCGTGCTTGACACAAAACGCGTGGGTGATGAGGTTGAAGTGCGCTATGTGAAGCTTGACAATACCGAGTGTGTGGAGCGCTTTGACTATGCTTTGGTGGCCACGGGACGAAGACCCAATTTGGCTGGGCTTGAGTTGGCAGCCGCTGGCGTGACGGTGAATGAGAAAGGCATGCCGGCGTTTGATCGCCAGACCATGCAGGTGGGTGATTGGCCGATATTTATCGCCGGTGACGTCAATAATGACGTGCCGCTGTTGCATGAGGCGGCCGATGAGGGACATATCGCCGGTGAGAACGCCGCGCGCTATCCGGATGTGCAGCAGGGTTTTCGGCGCACGCCATTGGCGGTGGTGTTTACTGACCCACAGCTCGCGATGGTGGGGCAAGGCCCCAGTCAATTGGTGGCTGACACGTTTGTGACGGGCTCGGTGGATTTCACTGGCCAAGGGCGTTCGCGGGTGATTTTAAAGAACAAAGGGCTGCTACACCTATACGCCGATCGCGCAAGTCGTCGTTTTGTTGGTGCGCAGATGGTAGGCCCAAGTGCTGAGCATTTGGCGCATTTGTTGGCTTGGTCAGTGCAGCAGGAAATTACCGTTGATCAAATGCTTCAAATGCCGTTTTATCATCCGGTGATTGAAGAGGGTTTGCGCACGGGGCTTAGAGACACGGCTGCCAAACTCGACGCGAACTGACAATTCGAAGGGCAGGAGAAACCATTGGTGGACGGATCGGATGTTGAAAGGTGAATGGCCCCAGGTTCTGAAACGTCTCTAAAGGCCCGATGTGCTCACGCCACGATAACCCTTCAAATCCAGAGCGCTGAAGCACTGAAGCACCAAAGCACCGAAGCACCGAAGCCCAACATCTCATAAAAACAACAAATGGTGATTTTTAGTTGAATGCGGTCGTTTGGTCGCAACACAGGCTTGGTCTTGGTTGGGCCATTGTTTTTTTGGGGTTTTGAGGGGTTTTTTGAGTGGGATAGTTGGTGAAATACTCCCGCTGGCGTTGTTTTTTTTAATTGTTTTTTGATTTTTTTTGGTTTTTTGGTGCGATTTCGCATTTATTTCGGTTTTTACGGATTGATTGCTGAAATCTTGGTTGACATATGTCGCTAGTGCGCACAAAATACAGGTGCAAGATTATCAAGCGATGCGGCTGCGGTTTTAGCTGTCGCCCCTGGCGGTACCAGAAGTCCTAATCCCTTCCTTGATTGCCTAGCTTTTATTTTTTTATTCTTTCCAAGGAAGTGTCTATCATGGCTACCGGTATCGTTAAGTGGTTCAATTCAGAAAAAGGTTTTGGTTTCATCATGCCTGATGATGGTGGCAAGGATTTGTTTGCTCACTACTCAGAGATCAAGGCTGAGGGCTACAAGAGTCTTCAAGAAAACCAAAAGGTTTCATTTGAAGTTGGTCAGGGCGCCAAAGGCCCCAGCGCGACCAACATTCAAATTGTTGGCTAATTAATCGACTAATTCATTCGTTGAGTGCAACTCACTCAATGAGTGATTTCGGTTGATGCAAAAAACCCGCCTTAGGCGGGTTTTTTGTTGGGTCTTTGACTCAGGGGTCAAAGTTGTCAACGCTTGTGAAACTACCGCTACCTACCTGCTAATCTGCCCACCATCTCTTTTATTGCTCGCGCACTGCCATCTAAAGCGCTTGCCTCTGGCAGAAAATCTGTCCAATCAAAACGCGTTCGAGCCTCGTGATCTGTTGCGGCGGGAATCACAGTAAAGCCCTGCTTTTCAAATAAGGCTACTGCACGACGCGTATGCAGTGCCGAGGTGACTAAGATAATTTTGTTGATGCCCATAGGGCGCAATATATCGGCAGTAAACTGGGCATTCTGGCGAGTATTGCGGCTGAGACCCTCTAAAACCATCGCCTCAGCAGGTACGCCCAATGCAGACATAAACGTTCTCATGCTCTCAGCCTCTGAATGAATACTCACATTATGATTAGCACCACCACTGAGTAACACGATTGGTGCGCGATCTGCATGAAACAGCCTTGCAGCATGCCACACACGATCAGATGCAGGGCCTAGGTCAGGCATATGACCAGCTTCCTCTGGAGCGCGCATGACGCCACCCAAAACAACAATCGCCTGAGCCTGCGATAAAGCACCTATTTCTAAAGGCGGAAACTGTGCCTCTAAGGTGGCACGTAATTTATGGCTCACTACTGGCGTAGAAAACACAACCAACCACAACAAAGCAAACGCCAACACAACCGAACCCAAACGTATTTTTTTAAAGCCAATCAATAGCAAAGCAACCACACCAAAAAATAATGTTGTGCCTAGCGGTGAAATCAAACTAATAAGTAATTTATCTAGCATGAGTAGCGGTAGTGACCTTAAATTAATACCAGTTTGTTGACGCCGACTGTTATCTGATCGACTTAACTTTTCACACTGCTCAATCTGTTAGAAACTTCCAAGCGCCTCTGGCGGTGAAGAGTTTGGCGGGGTTGGCTTTTTCTTCAAGGACTAGGCTCATGCGTTTGACCAGCTTGGGGCTTTTGTTGCCACGTTTGATGGCGAGTTCTATGAGCCATGGCATGTGATTGATGACGTTGGCACGACGATAGATGTCGAACTTTGGGGTCAGTTGGTTAAGGGCAGTTTCGTAGTGCGCGATGGTTTGTGCGTCGTTAAGTCGGGCTAAGAGTGATTGTGCCGCCAGGATGCCTGTTTCCATGGCTTTGCCGATGCCTTCGCCGGTGAGCGCATAGGTGCTACCAACGGCTTCGCCAGTCACTAATAAGCCGGCTGAAGCGGGTTTGGCGCCTTCGAGCGAGCAGCGCAATGGTGCGCCTTTGATGTCGCCCATCAGTGTCCCTTTTTCCATCAGTGACTGAGCCAGTGGATTGGTGCTGATGAATAGTTTGAAGAGCGCGTTTAGATTGGGTTTGCTAGGTCTTAGGCGACCGAGCCCAGAGAGTTGTGCTAGGCGGTGTCGCCAGCTGGTGGTATGCATGCCATAGAGGCCCACGCCGATGTTAAAGACACCGTCTGGGCAAGGAAAGATCCAGCCGTAGCCTGGCGCGTAGGACTTGTGCCAACTGATGTGTAGTCGCTCGTTTAGGCCTTTGAAGGTGGGGTTGTGAACGTAACTGCGCAGGGCCATGGCTGAGGGTAGGGCGCGGGTGCAGCGGTCGGCGCTTTGAAGGGCCGCGACTGTGGCGCCAGTGGCCATTATTGTCCAGTTGGCTTTGATGTCTAAGGTGTCGCTTGGGCCCTGAGCAATGGCGCCCACGGTGCGGTCACCATCGGTGACGGGGTGCGAATAACGGTAAGGCGTTTGGAAGGTTGCACCAGCGGCGATCGCTGCCTGAACCAAGAGTTGATCCAAGGCTTTGCGCGGCAAGACGGCCAGCCCACTGGGAATGTCGAGTACACCACCTTTGGGACCATGACAGGTGATCCCTTTGACAGGCTTTGCCAACGCACGCACTTGATCGAGCACGCCCAGTTGTGTTAGTGCTTGCAAGGCGTCTGGGATCAGTCCATCGCCACAGATTTTGTCGCGCGGAAAATCGTGCTGATCGATGATCAAGACCTCACGTCCGGCTCGGGCCAGGGTGATGGCAGCCGCTGCACCGGCTGGGCCTGCGCCCACAATCAAAACATCGGTGGTGATGGGTTTATTGGCAAAGGCCGGTTTACCGGGAGTTTCTACAGGGGTTCTTGCAATCTTCTCGTTATTTGTCTTTGAGTGATTCATGGCTAAGAGCGTTTAGATCTTGACGGGTTTGGCGAGGATCGCAAGGCACTGTTTTAAAGAGAATGTAATGATCGTAACAAATTAAACTCAGTGGTGTGGTGCTTTGGTTACCTGTCTGACCTGTACTTTAGGGCTGCACTTTAGGGTTGCGCTTTAGGGCTGCGATTGAGGTGGCAGCTGCGTTGCCTGGGTTGGCCTAACTGGTCTCTTGGATCAGTTTCTTGACGTCGGCCGTAAAGGCGGTGGTGTCTTCGGAGTCGGAAGCTAAGAGCCGGGCACGACCTCGGTTGTCAAAGATGTAGACGCCTTGGCTGTGGGTGACGTTGTAAATGTCAGCATTGTCACCAGGTTTTGGTTTTTCGATTTGGTAGGCGATGCGATAGCGTTTGGCCAAACTGGCGATGGTGCGCACATCACCTGTTAATCCAATGGCATTGGGGTTAAAGGCGTTGACGTATTCCTGCAGCATATCGGGGGTGTCGCGATGGGGGTCCACGCTGACAAAAACGATGCGAACGTTTTTGGCTTGGTCACCTAGATTGCGCATGATTTCACTTAACTGTGCCATGGTGGTGGGGCAGATGTCGGGGCAACTGGCATACCCAAAAAACATCAAGACGGTTTTGCCTTCGAGGTCTTTTTCCGTGAAGGTTTTGTTGCCAGCGGCTTGTAGTTCAAACGACAGCTTAGGCAGGTGTCCCGTGATGTTGTAGAGGCTCCAGTCCGGCGAATGCTCGGAACAGCCCGCGAGCAAAGCGGCCAGACTGAGGGTTAGCAAGGCAAACCAGCGCTTGATTGGACGGGTTGTGAAAGGAGAGTTGGCTGCGGTCATGAGGCTTTGTCGTTGCTTGGTCGGTGCTTATTCAGTGCTTATTCAGTCATTAGTGGGCGCTCAGTGAGTACTTAGTGGGCGCTTGGCTGTCGTTTTGCTTTGTGGTTAATGATTGGAATGTTAGCAGGCGATTTGGTTCCAAAGTGGATTGATACCGAGTCGGTTCGGCCTCTATTTGGGCTTGTGCAGGTGCGGCCACAAGCGTGCAACCACAGGTCGGCTTTCGCCATAGGCGAAGCAGCTGTTGACCTTGGCTTGGCGAAGGTGTTCGTTTTCTGGGCGATCGATTTCTGCGATGCGCATGGGTGCCAAGCCTTGAAAGGCGGTGGTTGCCATGGGGCCAAGCAGCTCCATTAAATGGGTGCACGAGGCGGCACCGCCTAGAAGATCACGGACTTTTTTGTTCCAGCCTGCGGCGATGCGTAAGCCTTTGAGTGGTGCCAGCGTGTTCTGTGCCTCTAGACATATGCCAAACGGCGTGGCGTTCATGGTGGCCTTGATGTCGTGCACGGTCAGGCGGTCGTCGATCACCATGCGCAATTCCATGTCATGAACAGGTTCACCGGCGGGCAAGTCTTTTTGTGCCAGTTGCAGGCGAAATGGATAGGTCTTTTTGTCGGTGAATTGCCCCACGACTTCGTAGAGGCCGTCTTTGCGTTTGTAGAAGCGCAAATCGACTTGTCGTGTGTGCAGCAGTTCGAGTGCGTCGTTGTTTGCGCTGACGGTGGCAGCGGTGGCAGCGGTGGAAGTGGCGGAAGTGTCGGTGGTGCTTGCGGTGTTTGTGCTCATGGCGCGATCGATTGGTTAGGCTTGCTGTTATTTAACCATTTGGGCGAGCTGCTCAGGGAAATACTCATGGCATCCGAAGGTATGTATAGAATGGTGGTTAGTATTTTTTGCAATATTGGCCAGAGAGGTTGCAATGAGTGAGTCAATGGGTGGGGCGGTCTTCGAAGTGTCTGAGGTTGCTGGATTGCTGGCTAGGCGTTCGGTAAAGCTTGTGGGGTTGCCAGGGCCCAGCGAGGGGCAGATTGAACAAGCCTTGGCTGCGGCAGTGCGTGCACCCGATCACGCCAAGCTGCGTGGCTGGCGATTTGTGCTGGTGCGCCAACCCGAAATTGGTGCTGTGGGTGAGAAGGCATTTGAGGTGCTAGAGGCGCTCGGTAAACCTTTGACCCCAGAAAAACAGGCCTCTACTCGGGCCTGGCTCAAAGACCTGCCGCTGTTGGTGGCAATGGCCTACCAAGTGCACCACGATCACCCCAAAGTGCCTGTGCTTGAGCAGACGCTATCGATGGGTGCGGCCGTGATGAATTTTGAGAATGCCATGCACGCGATGGGCTATTCGTCTTATTGGAGTACGGGTCTGGGCACTTATACCGATGAGATGGCTGAGTATTTTGGGTTTGACACGCTGGATTATCAGTTTGTGGGTTTCTTGGGTGTTGGCACCCCAAAAAACCGTGTGATCCCCGCTGAGCGGCCTGATCCGTGGTCAGTGGCGAGGTGGTTCAAGGCGCCTTGATTCGCTTTAAGGCGGCTTGTGGTGCGAGAGAAGCAAAAAAGCCACAATGGCCACAATGGCCACAGTGACCACAAAAACAGCTTAAGAAAGTGCACGGAGCGTGGGCGACATGCTGTCGCCCACGCAACCAGCGGTGTGGGTTTTAGACACGATAGCTGTATTGCTAATGCATTGATGTAAAAAGGTTCAATGATTAAAACGACACAATACTATTGTGATGGTGGACCATGATGATCGTGTCAAGAGGCAATCATGGTTGTTTCTAGTCAAAAATTGCCTCTTTCTCTTTGGATCATTGCGCGCGCTGGACCGAGCGCTCGGGTCCGCGCTCAGCTTAGCGCCCGCCACTGCGGTCAAGTCGGTTTTACTTGGTTGCTTAAATCAGTGGCTTAAATCGGCCGTCGATCAGCAGGCAAGGCTGATATCAGCTGTTCGGCCAGCCTGGGTATTTCACGCTAGCGTGACCGGTGATTTCACGGCATCGTGACCGGTCGTTTCACCGAAGCGTGACCGATGTTTTCATATTATCGTGACCGAGGCAGCTCAGTTGCATGGTTAGTTGAAGGTAG
>Ga0209390_10003694_pt1 | contig 24324 bp, 9 predicted proteins | sample BON01_FD_187212 | JGI IMG/M metagenome (GOLD analysis project Ga0209390, IMG submission 187212) | Freshwater microbial communities from Lake Bonney liftoff mats and glacier meltwater in Antarctica - BON-01 (SPAdes) (version 2) | ecosystem: Environmental > Aquatic > Freshwater > Ice > Glacier... | reverse complement strand
GCGATTCAATGAAACTCGTCTGGTACTTTGCTGGTGTGCATATCGCGATTCAATGAAACTCGTCTGGTACTTTGCTGGTGTGCATATCGCGATTCAATGAAACTCGTCTGGTACTTTGCTGGTGTGCATATCGCGATTCAATGAAACTCGTCTGGTACTTTGCTGGTGTGCCCATCGCGCTCGTGGAGTGCAGATCGCTGTTCAATGAAACTCGTCTGGTACTTTGCTGGTGTGCCCATCGCGCTCGTGGAGTGCAGATCGCTGTTCAATGAAACTCGTCTGGTACTTTGCTGGTGTGCCCATCGCGCTCGTGGAGTGCAGATCGCGCTTCAATGAAACTCGTCTTCGAAATGCGCCGATACTTGCGCAGTTGTGCGCACTTTGCACACTGCCGCACCTGCGCACCTGTGCGGAAAAAAAGCTTTCCGGGGCACACAGCACATGCGAGGAGCTCCAGCACACCAAGCCCGCCCCCCCCCCCCCCCCCCCCCCCCCCCTATGGCGCAGCCGCTGCTGGTTGGCGAGGAGCTCAAGCACATCAAGGGCGTGTCGGCGTACAGCGACTCGGAGGCGCTGGCCGTCGTGTGTGCGTGCGAGTCGCGCGACGCGTGCATAAACATCGCCTACGACTCCGGGGGCTGCCTCCCGTGCGTGCACCAGGACTGTTCGTACTATATCCAGAACTTTGTCGAGACCATCCTCGAGAGCTACCACGTGGCGTACTAGCGCCTATATACGCGCGGGCCCCCCGCCCGCGCACCCCCTCCCGCCTCGCTGCGCAGCATGCCCCGGCTACTGCAGCGCTGGGCGCTGCTGGCGACCTTGCTGGCCGTCGCGGGTGCGACGGACGAGTTCACGCTCGCAGCGGACGGGTCGCTGCGGTGCCGGCTGGGCTCCGCGGCCAGCACCGCCGCCTTCGCGCGAGTCGAGTACAAGCAGAGTGCGGGCCCGCCAGTGTCCGACGCCGCGCGCTGGAGCCCGTGGCAGAGCATCGGCGCGCTGCGCGATGCGGGGCACACCGGCGCGTGTCAGCCCGACGCGGCCTGCGGCGCGGACTCGCAGCCGCTCTTCGACACCGCCGTCAGCGACGCCGTCGTGACGTTCCACGTGTGGTGCGGCTGTGCCGCAAACTTCTTCCGGCGCGCCAGCGGGGGCGCGTGCGAGCCGTGCGCGGCGACCGAGGTGTGTCCGGCCTACGCCGTGCAGCGCTTCGCGTGCCCCGCGCCGCTGCGCGTCGAGGCCGGCGAGTGCGTCGGCGTGCCGGGCTGGCGGCCGGACCCCAACCCCGCGGTGCTCGCGCTCGGCCTGCTGCTCTTCCACGACGGACCGGGCCCGGTGGCCTTCCGCCTCGCCGCGCGCGTCGAACCGTGCCCGCCGCGCATGGAGCCCGCCGGCGCGGCGTGCGCGTGCGTGCGCGGCTACTTCCTGCCCGCCGCCGGCGGCGGCGCCGCGTGCGCCGCGTGCCCGCGCGGGCACTTCTGCGCGGGCGGCGTCGCCTCGCCGTGCCCGGCGCCAGCCACCACGCTCTTTGAGGCGGCAGGCGGGCCCGACGAGTGCGTCGCCGCGCCGACGCCGCGCGCGCAAGCGCAGCGCGCGCCCGTGGGGCACTACCTGGACCGCGGCGGGGCCGTCGCGGCGTGTGCCGCCGGCGCCACCACGTTGACGGCCGGCGCGACGCACGCCGGCGCGTGCTTTTGCCGTGCCGGGCGCGCCGCGCAGCCGCTGCCGTCGTCGCGCGCTGGCTTTGCGTGCGCGGTGGCGGCGCACGGCCCCCCGCTGCGCGTCGCGCAGGCCCCGAGCACGGTCGCGGCGCTCTTCGCGGGCGTCGCGCCCGGCGCCACCTGGGAGCCGCCGCCGCCGACCCCCGGGGAACTCGCCGCGCACGGGAACTCGGCGCTGCTCGCGGTGGTGCTCGCGCTGCACGGCGGCGAGCTCGCGCTCACCGCGCACTTTGCAGACGCCGCGCGCGCGCACCGGCAGGCGGAGTCGCGGCGCGCAGCGCCGCTCGGCCTGCCGACACAGGGCCTGCTCGCCGTCGCGCTGCTCGCGGCATGGTCGCCGCGCGAAGCGAGCTACGACGCGGTGCTCGTGCTGGCGTCGGCGCGCGGCGCCGCGCTCTGGCGCGTCGACTTTGCGTTCGCCTACGACGTGTCCGCGCACGCGCTGCGCTTCGCGCGCGCGCCGGCGGCCGCAGCGCTGTTTGCGCCCGCGCCCGCGCACGTGGCCGCGATGGCGCTCGCGCCGCTGCGCGCGGGCGCGGTGGTGCTCGCCGTCGTCGTCGAGCGCGAGCGTGTGTTCGCGCAGCAGCTGCTCCTCGTGCCGGCCTCGGACGCCGACGGCAACGCCAGCAACACGACGGGCCCCGTCGCGGCCACCGTGGCCGCCGCGTACAACGCGTCGGTGCCATTCGAGGCCGCGCCGCGCTTCCACACGCGGCTGAGCTGCGTCGCCGCCGCGGGCGCGGGCAGCGCGCTGCTCTTCGCCAACGCCTCGGCGGCGCCGCCCGCCGCGCCCGCCGTGGTGCTCTGGGGCAGCGGCCTGTGCGCAAACATTTCGCTGGCGGGCGGCGCGGGAGCGCACGCCGTGGTGCGCCTGGACTCCTGCGAGGCGCTCGTCGGGAACGCCACGCGCGCTTGCGCCCCCCACGCCCACGCCGACCGCGGGCCATGGGAAGAGCCCGCGGACGTTGCGCTCGAGGACCGCGGCCGCCGCTTCCGCGCGTCCGCGCTCGCGGTGCACCTCTGGCGCGCGCGCCGCGCCGACTTTGTGCTCGCGTGGGAAGCGCGCGGCCCGCTCGCGCGCCTCGTCGTGCTGCACCCTGCGCCGCCCGACCGCGCCCCCCCCGGCGACCCGCTCGTCGCGTGCGCGGCCGGCGGCGCGTGTGCGGCCGCGGGGGCGGCGGTGCAGCGCGCCGCGGGCGGCCTGTGCGCCGCCGGGTACGCGCAGGCCGCGGGGGCCGGGTGCGCCGCGTGCGCGCCCCCGTGGAACGCGAGCATCGGGTGCCGCCTCTGCGCGCCGCCCTTCTTCTGCGCCGACGGGCGCGAGTACGCGTGTCCGCCCGGCTCGTCCGCGCGCCTGCACGGCGCGCTCTCGCTGCACGCGTGCGTGTGCGACGCGGGGTCCTACCGCAGCGCGGAGGGGCCCTGCGCGCCGTGCGAGCGCGGCTTCTTCTGCGAGCAGGGCGCGCGCGCCGCGTGCCCGGCGCACGCCACCACGCCCGCGGGCAACGCGACGCGCGCGGGCGACTGCGCGTGCGAGCCGGGCTTCCGCGCGCGCGCGGGCGGCATCCTCGCGTGCGAGGCGCAGGCGTGCGCCCCGCCGCTGCAGCGCCAGCACGACGCCTCGTGCGGGTGCGCCGCGGGGTCCTACCTGCTGCCCGCCGGGGGCGCATGCGTCGCGTGCGCACCGGACGCGCTGTGCCCCGCCGGCGCGCTCGCCGAGGGCGCGCTGTGCCCGGCGGAGCTGCTGCTCGTGGCCAACCGCGCGCGCGCGCGGTGCGTGTGCCGCGCGGGCTACTACAGCGCCGGCGGGGACGCCCGCGGCGACTGCCAGCCGTGCCCGCGCGGCTTCTGGTGCGACGCGCCGCGCGAGCTCCCGCTCGTGCCGTGCCCCGCCGGCGAGAGCAGCGCGCCCGCGACGCCCGCGCCCGCGGGCTGCTTCTGCGCGCGCGGGGGCTTTCTCAAGCGCCGCCAGCCCGGGGGCGCGCACGACTGCGTGTGCGACGCCGCCTTCTACCGCAACCACTCCGCGTGCGAGCCGTGCCCCGCGCACAGCCGCGCGCTCGCCGTCGGCGCGGAGCGCCGCGGGCAGTGCGAGTGCGTCGCCGGCTTCTTCGCGCGCGAGGGCCCCGGGAGCGAGTGCGCGCCGTGCCCGGCGGGGCACTACTGCAGCGGCGGCGCGCGCTCCGCCTGCGCCCCCGGCTCGTTCGGGCCTGCGCTCCGGCAGAGCAGCGCGCGCGCCTGCCTGCCCTGCCGCGGCGGCAGCGCGCCTGCCGCGACCTCGGCGGCGGCGTGCGCGGAGGAGGTGCTGCCGCTGCGCGTGCGCGGCGCCTTCCGCGGGTATGCCGAGCGCCAGGACACCACCGAGCGCACGTGGGTGCGCGTGCGCTTCGCGAGCAGCGGCGCCCCGCCCGTCGGCGCCGCGCGCGCGGCGGACCTGCAGGCGCGCTTCGCGCGCTGTACCGGCGGCCGCGGCCCGCTCGAGGTCATTGCCGTCGACGAGGGCGTGCGCGAGACCACCGTCGCGCTGCAGAGCACCGCCCCCGCGCTCGGCGACATCCTCGCGCTGCTCGCCGGCGACGCCGCGGCGTGGGCGTGGATTGCGCACGCCGCCGCCACGCAGCGCCTCGACACGCACGCGCTGCTCACGCACGCGGTCTTCTGCGAGCTCGCGCGCGCGGTGGTGCTCGCCGCCTTTGCGCGCAGCGGCCCCGCTGCCGCGGCCTCGCCCGCGCGCACCGAGTGCGTGACCGCAGGCCTCGTGCTCCCGGGCGCGCAAGCGCGCGCGGACGTGCAGGCGCGCGCGCGCCTCGTGGCGGCGGCAACGGCGGCGGGCGCGCCCGAGCCAGGCGGGGGGGAGTGGGACATGCACCCGCAGCTCGCCGAGATGCTGCGGGTCGCGGCTGCCAACCTGCACTCCAGCCCGTCGTCGCGCGCGCGCGCGTGGGCCTCCGGGGAGCAGCTGCGCGACGAGGCGATGCTGTTTGAGACCGAGGCCGCGCGCGGCGTGCTGCTGCTCGTGCCCGCGAACGCGAGCCGCTTCGCGCGCGGGCCCGCGGTGTTTGCGGCCGACTACGCGCTGGTGTTCGGGGACCTCGCGCCCGCGGCGTGCGAGTCCGCGGTGCTGTGGACCAGCGGCGCGTGCGCGCGCGTGGCGCCGCTGCCCGCGCAGGCCGCGCCGTGCCGCTTCTGCCCCGGGGGGGTGGCCTTCCTGCGCGGCGGGGAGTGCGCGCCGTGCTCGCAGGGGCTGCGCTGCCCCGAGGCCGCACCCGGCGAGGCGCCCCTCGAGCTCCTCGCGTGCTGCGCGCAGGCGGACAGCGCGTGCCGGGCGCCGCAGCTCGGCGCCGCGGCCCAGACGGGCGGCGGGTGCCGCAACGGCATCCACGAGCTCGGCGAGGCGTGCGACCCGACGTCGCGCACGCCGCTGGCCGCGTGCTGCACGGCGAACTGCACGCTGCGCGCGGGCTACTACGCGGAGCCGGCGTGCATGACGTACTGCGGCGACGGCGTGGTCGCCGCGCCCGCCGAGCAGTGCGAGCCGGGCCCCGCGGCCGCGGGCTGCTCGCTGCTGACCTGCCGGTTCGAGTGAGCGCGCTGCGCGTGATTCGCGTTTATTCCGCGGGCGCGCCTATAAAAACTGCGGGCGCGCGCGCGCGGGCGCGGGCGCGGGCATGCTCCTGCACTTTGACCTGTCGCGCACCGAGACCTTCCTGCCCGCGGCGTGGATGCTCGGCAAGGGCGCCGCGTGCGCGTGCGTGCTCGCGCTGTGGCACGCGCACGAGTGGGCGCCCGCGGCGCAGCACGCGCTCGCCGCGCTGCTCCTGCTCGCCGCCGTGGCGGAGGACGACGCCGACCGCGCGGTGGCTGCGCGCCGCGCGGCCATGCGCGCGGGGGGCGCCACGCGCGTGGCGGGCGACGTGGTCCTGGCGCTGCTGGCGCTGGCGCTGCGGGCCGCGCCGCGCGAGCCCGCGGGCTGGGGCTGCGCGTGGGCGGCGGCGTGGGCGCTCGCGGGCGCCGCGGCCGCCGCGTGCGAGGCCGCCGCGCCGCGCCTCCGCGTCTCGCGCGAGTGCTGGGGCGGCGTGCTGCTCCTCGCGGTGCTGGCCGCGACCTCCCCGTGCGCGGCACACGCCGCGCGCAGCGGCGGCCCGCTGCTGCTGGGCGCGCGCCTCGCGCTGTACCTCGCGCTGATCTGCGCGCGCTACTACGCCGCCGGGCGCTCCGCGGCCCCGAACCTGGCGGTGCACGGGTGGGTGCTGGTCGCGCAGGCGCCCGCGGCGCTGGCGGCGGCGGGGGCCGCGCTCGTCGTCGGCGCGTGGGCGTGCTGCGCGCGCGCAGCGAGCTTGCCGTCTCCGCGCGCGCCGTGCGAGGCCGAGCCCGCGCCTGCGCCGGCCGCGGCCGCGGGCGCGGACGCGCTGCACTACCTCGAGGAGGACTTTGTGCGCCAGATGCACGCGATGGAGGCCGACCACGCGCCGCCGGAGCGCGAGCGGCGGCGCCACGGCATGTTTGCGGCGTAGCGCCGCGGCATGTTTGCGGCGTAGCGCCGCGGCATGTTTGCGGCGTAGCGCCGCGGCATGTTTGCGGCGTAGCGCCGCGGCATGTTTGCGGCGTAGCGCCGCGGCGGCGCCTGGGCGGCCTACGCGCGCGCCGCGACGTAGGACACGTTGTTCACGTAGGTCGTGAGCAGGCACACGTTGAGGAAGACGACGCCCCAGATGCGCATGTTGATGAACTTGAGGTACGAGACAGAGCCCTCCGCGAGCTGCGCGTAGCAGAAGATCGCGTTGAAGAGGTGCATGAAGACGAGGAACGAGCCGTTGAGCAGCGAGGCGTTGGTGATGAAGGTGATGACGACGGTCTGCAGGCACCACACCGCGACGCCGAGGATGCGCGAGACGCTGCCGATGTCGAGCGGGAGGCACGCGGTGTACAGGCTGCTCGTGTACAGCAGCGCGGCCCACGCCGTCATCAGCGAGATGCTCACCGCGGAGGTGCAGTCGATCGTGATGAAGATCACGAGGTACATGAGCACCCAGTAGCCGACGTCAAAGAGCAGCAGCTCGCCGTTGAGCACCGCCACCGACACCTTCTCCTCGGGCTTCGGGCCCACGCCCGCGGCGACCTGCTCCGCGATGTTGTTGTAGAGGATCGCGTAGCACACCACCAGCAGCGAGTACATGAGCACAAACGTGTCCAGCGAGTCGATCGACAGCCGCCACGGGTACGCCGCGGCCACGGACTCCTTGAGCACGTCCTCGATCGTCTCGGGGAAGACCACGTGCGCGTCAAACATGCCCTGCGCGCGCGCGCGCGAGTCAGCCGGGCGCGCGCGGGCAGGGGCGCGCGGGCAGGGGCGCGCGCGCGCTTACCGAGTACATGTGCACGCGCTGCGTGTGCGTCTTCATGTAGAGCTCGATCAGCCCGCTCTCGGAGATGGGGCTGGCGGAGGTGTTGAGGGCATTCAGGGTGTCGAGCGCGGGCTGCCTCCCGCCGGCGTTGCCGTTCATGAGGACGAGGTCCCACAGCTTCCGGATGCTGATGATCTTGGACACGTCGACGTCGAAGAAGCTGATGCGGTACGTCATGAGCCTGCCGACACAGCAGGGCTGTCAGTCGCGAGCCTGCACGCGCCTGCCGACACAGCAGGGCTGTCAGTCGCGGGCCTGCACGCGCCTGCCGACACAGCAGGGCTGTCAGTCGCGAGCCTGCACGCGCCTGCCGACACAGCAGGGCTGTCAGTCGCGAGCCTGCACGCGCCTGCCGACACAGCAGGGCTGTCAGTCGCGGGCCTGCACGCGCCTGCCGACACAGCAGGGCTGTCAGTCGCGGGCCTGCACGCGCCTGCCGACACAGCAGGGCTGTCAGTCACGAGCCTGCACGCGCCTGCCGACGCAGCAGGGCTGTCAGTCACGAGCCTGCACGAGCCTGCCGACACAGCAGGGCTGTCAGTCACGAGCCTGCACGCGCCTGCCGACGCAGCAGGGCTGTCAGTCGCGAGCCTGCACGCGCCTGCCGACACAGCAGGGCTGTCAGTCGCGGGCCTGCACGCGCCTGCCGACACAGCAGGGCTGTCAGGGGCGTGGTGCGGCGCGGGTCGCCGGCCATGCGCGCGCAGACACGGCGGGGCTGCGGGCGCGGGTCACCGGTACATGGACGCGATGAGGAACGAGACCATCATGGCCTGCGCGGCGCAGTAGCACACCGCGAACTTGATGCTCTCGGGCGAGCCGAGGACGCCGCCGCGCATGCCGTGCGCGGCGCGCGTTTGCGCGAATTATATAGCCGCGCGGCGCGCCGCGCGCGCCGCACGTCGGGCGCGGCGCGCGCGCGCGCGCACGCGCGCTGGCCCCCGAAACGCGCCGTGGGGGCGCGGCGCGTGCGGCGGGGAAGCGGCGGCGGCGCCCGCGCGGGGTATATAGGGCGGGCCCCGGCGCGCGCGCACGACGAGGCGCGGATGCAGGGCGGAAAGGCGCCCGATTCGGGCTCGGGGGGCGAGGCCTACGTGCTCCCGCGCGCGGTGTCGGTGAGCGAGCTCGCGCGGGTGCTCGACGGGATCGACATCGCGAGCGTCGCGGCGGGCGCGAGCCTGCACTTTACGCAGAAGCGCGACGGGTGCGTGAGCCTGGCGGTGTGCGGCGGCGCGCACCGCGCGTGCGTGGAGTACCGCCTGCTCGACACGACGCACGCCGCGGAGTGGCCGTTCATGCCCGAGAGCCGCCCGGGCATCGTCGCCGCGGACCGCCGCCTCTGCGCGGCGTGGGGCCTCGACGACGCGCGGATCTCGAGCGTGTCGCTGCGCGCGCGCGCGGACGACCCCGTGGAGATCCGCGACGCCGCGCGCCTGGTGCTGCGCAGCCTGCAGCTAGCCTGCTAATAAAAAACCGATCCGGCCTGTTTCCCGCGTCTCTCGTCCCCGTGCCCGGCGCGCGCCGCACCCCAGCGCGCGCGTCGCGTCGCGCAAAGCAGAGTATATATGTACCGCCCGCGCGCCGCCGCCCACTCCCACTCCGCACCGCGGGGGCGCGTTGCTTGCAGTACAGCCGGGGGTTGTGATGAGTTTGGGCGCGGCGGAGTGCAACGCGGTGCGACATTTCCTGGGATTAGCTGTCGTGTCGACAGGCATCCGCTGCCCGCAGCCGCCGCGGCATGCCGCCGCGCTCGGCGGGGAGGTGCAGCAGTTTGCGATTCCCGCCAACCCGACCAAAACCCATGCTGCCAGAGTAGCGGACACCGTCAAATGGATCAATACAGCCTACGGCTCCGAGGACCAGGCGGTTCTGACGCAGGAGGCGCTCGCGTCGGCGGCCGGCCCCGTGTTCCTCGACAGCGCCGGGTGCGACGTGGGGCTGCAGCGGCTGCACATGCTCGTCGGGCATTTCGACAAGGGTTCGAACGTATACTCGTTCATGGGCCACCGGCAGCTCGCGCTGGAGGAGCAGCGCAAGAAGGCGGTGAACGTGCTGGTGTACTGGGTGCAGGACGCGCTCGACCGGGTGTGGGTGATGCACCTCGACGCCGCGCGCGCCACCGAGTACTTTGAGGACAGCATGGAGCACGCGGGGGAGGCCGCGGGGATGCACCCGAGCCAGGATAAGAAAGACAAATGCATTCGAGATCTAGAAATGCAGTTAGTAGATCTCCAGATCGCGAATTGTGCATCGAACACCGCAGCGCATAAGATCTGGGAGAAGACTCTTCAAGATAGTCAAAAAAATCGAGACGCGATGCATTTGAATTTTATGTTGACGTCGAACTGTGCTGATATCAATAATTATTGTACGAATAAGCGGAATGTCCCAGAAGCCGCACCTGCATCACCTCATCCCCCCATAGACGCAGGAGAGAGCAAGCTCCGATCTGAAATTGCGGTAATGAAATTAAGGCCTGTTGGGGATTTTTCAGGTAATCCTGGTTGCTCGCGGGACCTGACAACAAAGATGAAGGTGGATCGTATTCGTAAAGACGCGAGTCTGCGTATAGACAAGGCTGCGTGTACAGCAGTTGATGCTACGTGTGTGCGAATGCTTGCAGGTATGAAGAAAAAGGACGCGGAATATGAAAAAAAAAATCTGGTCCATGTAAAAGATATCGTCGCAGAGTTGATCAAAAATTCGATAGAATATCACAACAGACTCATATTCAAAGGGGATATAGTAACCAATGTGGATACAATGAATAATGCGATGCAGAAACTAGACACAGAATATAACAAAATGACTATGAGTGCGTCTACGGACACTGTTCATTGCATTGAGGCGAGAGATGCATACACTGTCGCTAGTTACAACAAACTATATGAGCACCAGACAAGTATTGATAAATTTAAGAAAGAGCAAAAAGAGCTTGATGTAGTGGATGGCGATATTATGAAATTTATAGACATATCAACGGACGACGGGGAAATGAAACAAAAACTCGCTATTGTATCTACTGATAATACGCTCGCTGTAAAATCATTCGACGAAAGAAAGATAATATGCGATAAATTCGTGGCAGACGTTATGAAACAATGTGCTGTCTTGAATTCTGCACCACAGTCCGGTACTGCGGAGGTAACGATAAACGGCACCGCAATGCAGACCGACTCAGATTCCACGAAATTTCATACATTCAAACACACTGGTGTTGCCGGAACAACACGACAGCTGAAATTGACGCCGACAGACCCATCAAGCGTGGTTATCCGTTACGTCGTCACACCCGATATTAAAAATCTGAGTTCACTCACGTGGGTTACTTACAACTCAGGCATCGATTATGACTTGCCAGCTTTCACAGGGACCTCGTTCCTGTGTATTTGGTGCGGAACAGATCCAGCTTCATTTAAGTACACTTACACTTCGATGGTGAAATTGGTCCAGGAAGCGCCACCTGCGGAAATGACTATGAAACCCTATGGCGATTCTGTTGACATTTTTGGAGATAATAATTACGTGATCCTGTCTACATCAGCGATCTTGGACTTTTCTGTGAATATGGGTAGTATTTCGAATTTCCAATACTCGTTCGAGGATTCATTGACGTCACAAACATCCAAATCGACTGGTATGACAAGCAACAAATTACAACTGAAATCATGCAATCGGGACAAGTACTTGACCTTTACTCGTTTGGACGACCATGGTATTGCGACACCTAACTACAAGCGTCGCGTCTTGATCCAGACGATCTTCGAGATAGATGCGACGTATTTACCGACGGGGTCCACGACCCCCTCTATTCCGGTAGATGTATCCAGTCTCGCAACGTTACCACATTCGTCGATGGGGACTATCACGATATCGAATAAGGATATGGGCGATAATGACCATGCCGTCAAGGTGGTATTCCAACACGTATGGAGTACGGACAAGTCTCTGACTGTGAATGATTCGATATTCGGTGCAGAAAATGAGTCTGGTGACATTGCGGTGTTTTCGCGCACAGAAAATTTCCTTTACTGTAGAGCAATCCGCAAGACACATAGTCTCGTGCAGACTGTGGACCTACCTATGATGCACGTCGAAATTGCTGCGTATGTCCCGCCGAAGTTGTGCATGGCCTTGTCTGCGGGTGGCGCGGACATACTGAGTATGGCCAACCCCCCGGTGGTCGCGGGGGGTGGCTGTGTTTCATGTCGTATCGAGAACACAGACAGTGTGGTCGTCTTCCAGTTTGTCATGTCGAGTAGTGCACCCAAGGATGGAGATTGGCGCGACATATTCACAGAATACATCGACGGTGCCATCCACATACACACAGTCACGGAAGACCGTATATTGTATACCCGAGAGTGGAATGCCCTGAAGAAGACACACACAGATGCTCGCGTGTGTGTGTACATCGCGCCCGTCTTTGCCATTGCAATTACCCAGAAAAACGCGAGCAGTGTTACTGTAAACAATTTGAACACGACGGCGCGTACAGTGACGATAGAATATAATGAATCGTGTACAATTGCTTTCAAAAATGCATCAGACACAGACTCCGCGAACGTGGATGTCTGCCATTGTGTCAATCCCACTCAACTCACCGCAGTAAGAGACAATCTGTGGATAAAAGGAAATACTGTGGACCTGCACGCAGCCACACACAGAGATCATTACCTGCATTGGCAAGCGACGCGGACGATACCGGGTGCAACACAGACACAGACATGCAGCGGGTCTTATCAAGTCATAGTCAGTGAACCTTCAAATATAGCGAACACTGCACCGATCATCACAATGATTTCAACGTCCGGCACGCCTGCGTTTTCGCGTGTCGTAGACCTGTATAGTGGGAAGCTCGAGATATTAGATGGCGGATCTGCATACGTTGACCTGGACAGCTCGGAACCCGGCATCACCTTGTATTTTTGTTCCACAGACAAAACCCCCCCGGCAGACCATACGCGATGGAAAGAAGTTCCGTGTACATCGAACACGACACACATCGCCATTGCTGTTGGCGTGACATATATACACATCGGGTTCAAGACAACCCAGATTTTCACACAAGTTGCTCCTTTGGGAGAGATTGAAGTAATCCGCCAGACAGACGGGAATAATGCAATTACCGAGTTCACCACTATGTTGCAATCATATAAAGGTCTCATAGACAAACTATCAGAACTCGAGGAATTGCGTGCGCGTGTACGACTGTGCAAGGCGTCGCTCCAGAATACAGATGATAAATGCAGTGTTAGCGCGTGGGAATCCAATGTATGTAATACCGTTGCATATACCGAGAATACGGAATTGACTACAAGCCGGAGCGTCGCCTTGAGTTACAGTGAATCGTTTCGAACGATGACTGGTATACAGAGGATTAAATGTATGCGGACAACGTTTGCAAATATTCCGTGTTTTCATATTGCACAGTTCGCGTATGTCGCAGGGCCTGGGTCTGAAAATTTAACGTATGTAAACGCGGAAACAACGTACGGTGTCTGGACCACAACACTCGAGTTAGAGCGTGTGCGCACCGACAAACTCTTGAAGAACCTGGTGGCGCGCAAAGGAGCTGCACTGACTCTAAAATATTCGACACCAGGCGTGGATGTATGTAATTATAGCGCAAACATCATGCCCGTGCCAGTGTGTTTGGTCGACGCAGACGGCACTGAGTTTGGGGTTTTAGAATGCAGTGATGTGGATGTAACTGTACAATATATGTATAAGGCGTGCGGGTTGTGCGAGGATGACATTAGTTCAATAGACACGAGTCTCGATGCAACAACAGGCGTCCTCGAAGACTTCGAACCTGGCGTGTCGTTGAAAAGCCCAGCGGGTGATAAACGATTCTATTTATATGCGCGAACAGTGAATGCGGATGGCGGTGATTCTGACGACACGATGGCACTCGTGTGCTTGGTACTGCGTAATCAAAAAATGCATACAGCGGTCCATGCATCCGATAAGACTCTTACGATTACAGCGAGCGCCAGCGGGACCACACTGGTCCCGCAATATCGACGCTTAAGCGGGACTGGCGATATCAACGTGGATCAATACACACCTATCTCTCTGACGTCTGGGGATACGATTCAGTACTGTCTCTACTCCAGTGACAAGGGGATTCGGGTCAGCAAATTCGGTCACTACCACCACTTCGTCCCCGAATTTACAACCCGCTTGTGTGATATGACCTACACGTTCGAGGTCGGTGAATTCCACAAATACACGGATAATGGGTGCAAACTGTTTGATACTTGCGGCGGTGTGCGAACTGCCTGCACTGACGAAACAACTGTGTTTCAACTCAACGCGTCTCATACGTTTAAGTGGGAGGAGGGCGACGGGACTGTCTTGGGTTCATTCGATATGGATAAAGTCGATTCGGCCTGGGACATGCTTGCATCGCAAACAATTCGCACGAGACTGGACAGCATACATGATGATGTCCGAGCTGCACGCACACATGACTACGACGCGTCAAAACACAGTAAACTATACACTGTGCAGCATGACGCGCCCCCGCGCGACGCGACTGAAAACATTGAAGTGACAGTACCAGCCAGTGTTTGTTTGGAATATGCGTGGGTGAGTGTGAAACTCGAAGAAGATATAGCCGTTGCAACCGGGCAGTTGAGTGCATCCTCATGGACTGTATTTGCAACCACGGGAACTGTGCACAAACTCGCAGCAGCTTCTAAGTCGATGGACAGTCGACATTTCCTATTCGTTCGCGTGCGTGGGCAGACGGATGCCGTGTGCATATGCGTACTATTTGTGTATGATGAGGCTGCGGTTCGAGTCATCCACGACAATACTCGCCGGTGGGGTCTAGAGATGAAGGGTATGTGTATGAAGGGTATGTGTATGATGTATACCACTGCAGGTTCTGCTGGTGTATATGCTAAAAATCACACGGGGTCTCAGACAATCGCATCGGGGGATACTGTCGAATATTTCTTCCGTTCTGTGGACGACCATCCAGTGACCTCCAAACACAGTCACCGAGATTTCAACCCTGTGCTGGTATTCAATCAAGACCATTCAAAGATATGCATAACGGCAAAGGAGCGTTCCGACCACGCGGGGGTCGGTGAATTATATTACATGTTTACAGGCGGTTCCAAAACGCAATGGCATTTGAGTTGTGGTAACATTGCACCCCCAGCTGATTTCAAGGCATCTATGAGTTTGACATTGTATTCAACGTCCGCTGACAGGAAGCATGAAAGTAATAAAGTATTAACTTTCGATGACATCACCGCCGCGTCTGATGCCAAGACTTTGTTTAGGGATTTGGTGAGCGCCATTAATCTCGAGGTCACACACAGTAATGGTACTAAGGAAAATCATATTGAATCTACCATCACTACTATGAATAATGTGACAGTGTTTCAACTTGAAACGTTGTACAAAGACAGTGCGGATGCGCTGAAAATGAAAGTTGACCTCTCTTGCGCAGATGACGTGAAGTACGTATGGACATCGCAACCCATACAAGTTGCGAAAATATTGGAGGATATTTCGAGTACAGACGTCCGGTGGAAAGACGTGCAACTGGACGCAACAGACAATGCGTTGAAGTCCATCCAGTACATCGAAACAACGAAAAACCAACGACACTATGTATACATCATGAACTGCAAAACCAGTGAAGTGATGCCGTTGTGTGTTATCATGTCATGTGAAGACGGGTATGGGGTGACCTTGACCGAGACAGTGCACGGAAACATCACAGTGGCGTTGTCTGAACTCACACTCTGTAGACATGCATTCGGGAAGGACTGTGCGTTGGACATACTGTCAACACCGATTTGTGGAGATTTTACACTGGTCGAGGGACAGGGGGCTCGATACCATGCCACGACATCTGATGGCATTGTCGTCCTACAGCCACGCTACGTCGGGTGTTTTGTCCCCAGATTCTCCCAGGATGAATCGTCGGAATTTCATATCGATACAAATGATTTTAAGACGTATTCGCACAACGACTGTAGTATATGGTATGATAATGGCAAGTCTGTTGAAATTGTAACAGAGAATATGCAGTTTAAATCCAAATCCGCCCCCATTGAGTTTTACTGGAAAATCAAGATAGGTGGGTCTGAAATCAAACAAATGACTGTATTCGAATTAACACCCGATAAAATATTTGACAATGACGTAGGTACTTGTTGGCCCTATGTATCCACCGGTTATGAGCTCGTATACAAGAACCCGGAGGAGTTTTTCGAAGATTCGAACTGTCATTACGAGAGTAAAAAGAATCTAACGACGACATTGAATGTTTTTGTGTATTTTTGGTTCTGCGAGTCACTGACAGATGGCTATAGAGTGAGTCCTGTCTTTGTTCATACACAGACACTCCCCACTGCGGAATTCGCGTCACTTTCTAGCTCGCAGGTCTCTTTGGAAAGCGGGGTGTATGATAAATATACCCAACCCCACCATACACTGTGGTATGAATTTGACTCTGGTACAAACTGGCAACCGTGGTCGGCGGCAGACTTCTCGGTGGATTGGGGGTCATCGCGTCAAATTTTGAAGTTATATTGGAAGTATAGAGAACGTGACATACGTACTTACGAAATACCTCTAAGTAAAGTAGTTCGCAGACCCGTCGCGGCCACGGGCTCCAATCTGGCATTTGCAGACTTTACTGTTGGCAGTGTCACATGCGGCACAGACACAGTCAGCGACAAGTCATCGGTTGTCAGTCTCAGTACAAATCCGGGTGCGAAAATATATACAATATCGCGCGACTATAAAACGCATCAAATTGCGGCGACCGTCATTGCGTTGGAGTGTGCGAAATCTTTGGAAGTGTGCTTGTTGGAGATGGATCTCACGCACACAGGCGACCCACTTGCAGAAAACTTAGACGACGCTAAATGGATACCGTGGGACGGTACCGTGGCAACTCCCGCGGCAATTGAACATCCAAACACGAGGGATAATACACGAATGTATCTGATCGCCCGTGAAAAGAATGCAACCAGTGTGATGGTGTGTGTATGTGCGGTCCTGTCGTCCGACATTTATGGATGGATTCCCACCGATGTGCCGGATGACCCCCGCAGAAGGAAAAAAATCGAGTACAGCGGATTGTCTTTGTTCAAGACATTACATCATAACCAGACTTCATCGTGGAACGGGGAGCTACTGCCAGGGGATGTTATCAATTATCATATTAAAACAAGTGACGGGATCGAGGTTGTGCGGAATATTGCTGCAAATTTCAGCCCCAGATTCACGCGTGTAGGTAGAGATGTGCGTATGTTTACAGACGACCATATTTTATACATACACGGTAGTTACACGTGCGAGTATACAATAGACAGTGGTTCGACTTGGACAACATGGCCGGGTTCTGCAACCGAAAAAGTAACACATGATAAAGACGATATTCAGGTGAAGTGGATATATGTTCAATATTCAAAACCACATCAAATTGGACTATTTGAAGTCAACGAATTTAGGACCGCGTCATCTCCAGTGTCGCATTCTCTCACAAGTGGTGAAATCTCCGTAACTTGCACTACACAGACAGATAATGAATTTGACGATACATTAGAAACGCTCGACAATGGTGTATCTATATTCTGCATCTTAAAATGCGACGATGATGATGGTTTTCATTTTTCGCTCAAAGGTTCTCCTTTTGATGATTCCAAGCCGAACGACTATACGATGTTCTGGGAACATTGTGAGATCAATGAAATAGAAGACAAATCACAGACAATTAGTTGGGGCAGAGTCGACTCATATACTCCCGATTCCATTAAATTGGAACCACTAACCGCGCTTGGTAAGGCATCCTCGCTCTACGTGCGCGACAAGCAGGCCGGGACGACGACGCGCGTGTGCGTGGTGTTCTACGCTGACCCATCTAAATTCACTGGTACGGTGCCAATAACTGTCAGTGATATATCAACATATTCTGTGAAGTATCCCAAACTTTCCCTGTGCCACTGTTACCATGACGCAAAACAAACCCCCATGTACACCGACAAATTTACAATTAAATCCGGGGATCTGTTGTCCTATCACTTATTTGTGGAATACAAACAGACAAAGTATCGAGCGACTGCACAAACTTGGATCTGTGAATTTTACCCCAAACTGGAATTCAAATCGAGTGGTAGAAAAGAGATATCGCTATGCCCCGGGGAATTCAACAAATACGCCCATGGTAAACTAACGCTCGGGTATAACGCCGGCCCGGATATGGATGATATGACCTCGTTGGACGCGGCCACTGTCATTCAGTGGGACTGGACAACTCAAACTCCACTGCGCATACATTGGATATGCAGTGGTATTAGTGATTCTATGTGCTATAAGGAATACAAAGAAGCTGACGTCACTGTCGCCACATCACCCCCCCCCTCGGGTGATACTGCTTTACTGACACTCATACTGGAGTCGTGCAAGGTGGGAGCTACGGCAGGGCGCGACGGGTCCATCGAGTTCACCTTTGACGACGCCGCAGTCAATAAGTTCGGCAACCCCTTTACATTCTGGGTAATGCCTATGGCCGTTCGTGCAGCACACGTCTCTTCACAGTCAGAATATAATGAATATGCACAAGATCCTCTGAATAGGAAGACGACAATCAAACCAAATACAGGGACCCCCTATTGTTATGAGATAGATCAAAAAAGTTGGATTATCCCCGCGGATGCAGATAGCGCCTCCTGTACTTTTGGAATTATGGCGAGGGGCGATTCTGCGACGGGTACATTCGTGTATCACGAAATAGAGGCGGGGAAACTATGCACTATACCAAAGTTAAGTGTGTCGGTGTCAGTATCGGGTGGTACCCTGGCGGCGGACGGCGTAACCACGCATGAAATTCGAAGAGACATCGAGGTGCGTGTGACAACAACACCCAATGGCAGTCTTATCATGTATGCGTTTCAAACAGAAAGTGGCGACTTCACATGGCAATATCTTGAAACATCTGGTGCGATTCCATTTGAAGATATCCCCGCAGACCCCGTGAAGCTCCACGTCTGGGCGGGTGTGCCGGATAACAATACCGGGTGTTTAATGATGACACCGTATAGAATTCGTAAAATGGCGCCCGACGCAGACACCGGGCCGGACGCGGATTGTCGGAGCAGAACACTGGTGGATTATATCCAATATCTACTGGACAATGCGAGTGCATTGGCATCGCAAACGCTCACCCACCCCGAGAGCGAGGCGCAGGAAGCGTATTTACAGGCATGTAATCGAGAGAATGGTGTGCCGTATGCTGACCAAGCGGTTGTGAGTGCATATGTTGCAAAACATTGTGCATCAGGATACGCAGACGCGACAACTGCATCGTACTACGCGCTATGCGTGCGCGTCTCGCGGTGCATCGCGCACGGCGGCTCCGCGGCCGCGCTCGGGTACATTGACGCCTGCGTCCGGGTGTCTGAACTATCCGAAACGCGCTCGTCGGCGGAGACCGTGAAGAAGCCGCGTCTGACGCCCGAGGCGGGCGGCATGTTGGAGCTGGTGGTCGCGGCCGCGGCTGCACACTGCTCTAGAAACCCGATTACGCTCAGCGACAGCGCCTTGGATGCTTTGATCGAAAGGCGGAAAAAGGCGGCAGGGGCCAGCGGCGAGCTCGAAGTAAAAAAGGACATGGAAATGTGTGTCTGGCTCAGAGGTAAATCGGTGGCCTTTTTGCGCGCATGTTGCTTGAATTGCGCAGGCTTGGATCCAGGCTGGGTCGAAAACACCGACAATACAGTTTTATATGAGAGCGACTTTACCAACGTATGTGCGACATTGGATAGATATAAGTTGACAGGGACGATCGCGCTGTTCGGGCTGGCATTGTTGCATCAACATAAAACCAAGAAAGTTGACAAACATGCGGCATTCAATGGTTTGGTCGACAAATACACAAGTGGATTCCCAGAACTGTCGTTTGAGAAGAATCTGTATTACCGCATGTCGGGTTCCGGTATAGAGTTCGCACTATTATGTATGAGTGTAAAATATGATACAATTGCAGGGGGGTGTGTTGAAATAATTATAATTCGGAAAATCAGCATCACACAAGGCGCGGCGGGTACAAGTTCAGATTATACAATTGTCACACGAGACGCGTTCGACCATGAAGGGTATACGTTGATGGACACTACAGTGAACAGACGCATATTTACAGTAAAAAAAATTTTTGAAAAACTTTTCGGTAATTTAATGCAAGCACAAAATGACACACTCAGCAATATTTCGAAGGTGCCTGGTTTGCATGATGATATATTTGAATGTATTAAAGATCCGTTAATTTGCAAAGCACTTACGGACTCTTTCATAAATACGACAAGTCACGCGACTGATGAAGCCACGGACAGCATCTTCGTGTTTCTCGTGCGCGAGTCTGTCGCCATTCTCCTCAAACGCGTGACACTGTCCCCTCAGCACAAGAAAACCCTCAACGCCGTCGCGCCGATGCTCCGCGGGGATCCACCGACACTGTCGAGTCTAGACGATAAAGATCGAAACACGGGCATTGTCAATTTATGGAACGCATATCTCGCTAACGATCTAGAGAATAAAGAATTCACGTCAAACGCCCTCGACCAGGAAATTGTCGACATATGTGGAAATATTGACTCACGCGAGAAGGTGATTGGAATTGCCAGACTCCTCACACCCGCGCGCGTGCAAGACATGCACAACAAACTCGCGGACCAAACCCAGGATAACGCATGGTTCCACATCCCCAAGCAGAAAGAAACATTCGAGTGCATGGACACCACAAACGCTGCACAGCCTAAAGACACTGACTTTCAATCACAGATGCTGTATTTTATCATTTCCAGATACTATCTCATGACACGGGATAGCAGCAACAGGAAGGACGGAGCAGCCCTCAGAACTGCCATACTGGAGACGCTGCCGTGGACTATAACAAATACCACAGCGCTGGACACGACGACCGCGGTCACATCAGCTACTGCGCAAGCTGGGACAGAGGGCCTGCAGACCGCCGCGCTGTGTGAGTTGATGCGAACGCGGCCGCCGTCCCAGCTTCCGGGGGGCAAGGACGCGGCCACGTATACTCTTGGCGATTTTTTCAAAGCAGATAATCGCAAAAACAACAGCTCGAAAGAGAATCGATTTGCAAAACTAATCACAGACATCTTGATACATTCTACTCCAAATCTCAAAGATAACGGAGTTATGATTACATCAATAACCATGCAGAGTAAAATGTATGATATAACACGAACGTGGACATCATTCGGGTGCGATACGGTAATGTCAGATGCAGATAGGGCGGAAAACAAGGCAAAAATATGGAATACATACGACAAATGGCTCCACGCGAAAACTTCCCACGCAGTGTATCCACAGTTTAAGCAACTTTGTGTCGGGGGCTCGGTCCCCTCTAGTCTCGTCCTCGTTGGGTGCAGCGAGCTATCCCCGTTCAAGAATGTGTCATTCCCTGTGACAGCCCAAGTAGGTGGTGCATCCGGCAGTACTATGGTTGAGTACAGAGTATCAATCGGCGATCGAAAATCCGGCCCGATCACATTGGTATTGGGGTCGTGGGGGGGTTCTAACGTGCAATCAATGGGAATACGTCTGCGTGAACTTGTCTATATGTTTTACGCTTTTCGGAGAGATATTGCAGCATCCGCTGAGAAGGAATCGTTCACACAGCACGCGTACCGCGCGCTGTACAGAGGGGGTCTCACGTTTGATCCGACTCTTGATAATACGAGCCTCGCCGACGCGTGGCACACACTGGGGGACAGCCTCGGCGTCAGCCATACTGACGTCGATACATTTGTGACTGCCGCGGCGACTGGTGCTTCCGTTCCTACCGCCGAAGCCGTCGCCAAAATCGCCGAAGCCGCCGAAGCCGCCGAAGCCGCCAAAACCGCCGCCGAAGCCGCCGCCGCCGTCGACGCCGCCGCCGTCGCAGCCGCCGCCAAAACCGCCGCCGCCGCCGCCGCCGCCGCCGCCGCCGCCGCCGGGGGCGGTGGACCTGCGGCTGTAGACGCGATTTTCCCCGACGCTGTCGAGTGGTATTGCCCGCGCTTTGTCCCGAGCGCTGCGCAGTGCACTGCGCTCGATGAATTTTGCAAAACAAACACGACAATTGTATATTCTCGCCCGGAATATACAGGATATGGATTCTCGACGCACTATATCCTAGACACCATCTTAAACGCATTGTACACCAACGACCTGAAATTAGACGAAACTATGAAGGGTACGTTATGCAAAACCATACCAACAAATACGCAGATTACAGAAAAACACGAAACTGCATCGAAAATCACAACAGGGCCCGTGCTCCTATACCCACAAGCCCAGACACTCGATTTGGACTCGTTGAGAGCTGGTCAGGACAAACACGCGCGCCAGTCCTTGATGGTCGAGTATATGGCCACAATGGCGGGAATCAAAGCTATCGGCGCAAACAAATCCGTGCTGGCCTCCGCGACAGACCCCCGCCACGCGCACAGGCCCGCGCGCGCGCCCCGCAGAGGGCACCCGCTGCCGCTGGTGCTGCTGCCGGTGCGGCTGCCGCCCACAGCCGCGGCAGCGTCTGCGCTGTCGCCGCTGCTGCCGGCCGTGGCCGTGCCCAGGGCCGCGGCCGTGATGCCGCCGCACGCGGAAGACTCGACGGGGGCGGGGGGTCGCGTGCTGGCGCCACCCCCGCGGCCGGGGACCACGGCGCGCGCCGCGCGGCTGCGCGACACGAGCGGTGGCGGCGCGCGGCCCTCGCGGCGCGCGGCCCCGGCTGCCCCGCACGCGCTCGCGCCGCGCAGGGTGCGACTGCCCGCTGCGGCTGCGGCGCCCCGCGCGAGCAGCCCCGCGCGCCCCTCGGGGCACGAGCTTGCTCCGCGCCGAGAGCCGCTCGACGCAAACGCGGGCGCGGCGCGCGGCGCGCGGCGGCTGCCCTGCGCGCCGCGCCAGGTGAGCAGCGGCGCGGACGCGCACGCGCTTGCGCCGCGCAGACCGCCGCGCGCGCCCGCTGCGGTGCCGCGCGCGGACTCGCACGCGCGCGACGACGCGCGCGGCCAGCCCGGCCAGCATGGCGGGCACCGCGGCCAGCACGGCGGGTACGCGCACCACGGCGAGTGCAGAGACCTCGGCGTGCACGGCCAGCGCGGCGGCGGCGGCGATGGCAGGCGCCTCGGCGAAGGCGGCCAGCACGGCGGGTACGCGCACCACGGCGGGTACGCGCACCACGGCGGGTACTCGCACCACGGCGGGTCCAGGCACTGCGGCGACCAAGGCGGCGAAGGCGGGCAGCACGGCGGGCGCACCTACCACGGCGGATCCAGGCACTGCGGCGACCAAGGCGGCGAAGGCGGGCAGCACGGCGGGCGCACCTACCACGGCGGATCCAGGCACTGCGGCGACGGCAGGCAGCACGGCGGGCGCACCCACTACGGCGAATCCACGCACTGCAGCGGCGCCGGCGACGGCAGGCAGCACAGCGCGCGCAACCACCACGGCGAATCCAGGCGCTGCGGCGACTACGCCGAGATGGCCGTGGTGTGGTCGCCGGTGGACCTGGCGGGCGCCGAGTTTCCGCGCGGCGCGACGGATGCCGCGCTGTCTCCGTGGACGGTGCACGCGCAGTACTACGACGCGCCAGCCCATACAGGGCTGCAACCATCTTGGCCTGCATTTGCCGACAGCGCACCGGGGCTGCAATACGCCACTGTCCCCGACCTGTACGCGGGCGGGGGGCAGCAATATGCCTTTACCGCGCCCGCTGAGCAGCAGGCCTATGCCCTTGCCGCGGAGGCCGCGCGGGTATACTACGGCTACGCCGCAGAGGCCGCGCAGGCGCAGGCATATCACGGCTTCCCCGCGGCGACCGCGCAGCCGCAGCACGACTACGCCGCGGCGGCCGCGCAGCCGCAGGCATATTACGGCTTCCCCGCGGCGGCCGCGCAGCCGCAGCACGACTACGCCGCGGCGGCCGCGCAGCCGCAGCACGACTACGCCGCGGCGGCCGCGCAGCCGCAGCACGACTACGCCGCGGCGGCCGCGCAGCCGCAGCACGACTACGCCGCGGCGGCCGCGCAGCCGCAGGCATATTACGGCTTCCCCGCGGCGGCCGCGCAGCCGCAGCACGACTACGCCGCGGCGGCCGCGCAGCACGACTACGCCTACGCCGCGCCGCAGTACGCGTGGGGTGTCTAGTGTGCGCGATGGCGTCCAGCGCATGTTGTTTTATTGTAATAAACGGGGGGACCCTGCATTGTGTGTGTGTCTACACGCGCCGCCGCGCCAGGTTCCTGGCATGCACGCGCACCCCCGGGCCTGAGTTGTATTGGGGGGCGGGGGCGCACAGCGTGCTATATAGGCACGCTCCCCCGCGGCGCGCGCCGCAGACATGTCACAGCCTCCGTCGACCCTCGCACTCGCGCGGGTTCTGACGAGGCTTGTACTGAGCACGCGCTGCCGCGTGACCTGGGGGGGGGGGCTGCAGTGGATGCTGCCATACGAATCGCCGCTCGCCCTCATGGAAAAAAATCCGTCCTGCGCGGGGTGTATGGCAGCCGAGGGCCGCGCCGCCGCAGACGAATCCAGCTGCATTTTTGAAAAAGGCGGCTACTGTATCACGCTGAAGAACCTGCGGAGCCTAAGCCCGGGGGAGTGCCTGAACATGGAGGTGAGGGGCGCGCGCACCGCTGCACCTGCATAGCAGGGCCCCCCCTGCGCGCGCACGCGGTCCACAGAGGTCGAGGCCCCCTGCGCGCGCACGCGGTCCACAGAGGTCGGGGCCCCCTGCGCGCGCACGCGGTCCACAGAGGTCGGGGCCCCCTGCGCGCGCACGCGGTCCACAGAGGTCGGGGCCCCCTGCGCGCGCACGCGGTCCACAGAGGTCGGGCTCACGCGCTCGCGCTACCACAAACTGTATACAGGTGTGCGCGGTGTGGATCGAGTGGTGGTGCATGAAGAATCGCATCGCGTCTATGTATGCACTTGTACCCGGGCCCGAGGCGGTATCACGCTATTGTATCGTTCTGAACAGCAGTTTTAGCTTTGCGGTTCTCGACGAAATGAAAGATCGCAGCGAAGATATTAGAAAAGCCCGAATTTTGTTAATTGGTAGGAAATTGCAGAATTTGGAAATGTTCACATGTGAGTCCGGATGTTTGCGTGTGTTTGCAGTGTCGCGCGCGCCTGACTGCGTGCATTCTTACCCCCCC
>Ga0209390_10003691_pt1 | contig 24340 bp, 26 predicted proteins | sample BON01_FD_187212 | JGI IMG/M metagenome (GOLD analysis project Ga0209390, IMG submission 187212) | Freshwater microbial communities from Lake Bonney liftoff mats and glacier meltwater in Antarctica - BON-01 (SPAdes) (version 2) | ecosystem: Environmental > Aquatic > Freshwater > Ice > Glacier... | reverse complement strand
AGCCTGCGATGTGGTTGTCCTCAAGGTTCAACCGCTGGGCGGAATAAGTGCCACACGGAAGCTCATCAGCACAGCCACAGGTGCCGGCCTTGCCGTAGTCCTCTCGAGTGCCCTGGAAACAAGCGTGGGTTTGTACCCGGCAGCAATTCTCCAGGCGGAACTCGAGGCATCGGACTACTCTGCACTGGATGCTGGACTAGGCACCGCACATTTCTTATCCCCAGACGTTGTTACGCACCCCTTGGTGGCCCACGCAGGATCCTTGAAGCTTGTGCACCCCACACTGGCTCCGGATGCGCTCACCGCGCTTCGCGCGAGCGAAGAGCGTGAGCTGTGGTGGCACGCACGTCTTGCCCGATGCTGGGAAGGCCTCTAAAGCCCGGAGTAGGAATGTAGGCCGGTGAAAACCGTGTTGACCACGGTGTAATTGAAAATCACGGCACCAAACCCAATGATGGCAAGAATCGCCGAGCGCGACCCACGCCAGCCCCGCGTTGCGCGGGCATGAATATAGCCAGCGAATAGCACCCAGATGATGAACGTCCACACCTCTTTTGTGTCCCAACCCCAGTACCGACCCCACGCTCGCTCCGCCCAAATGGCCCCGGCTATGAGGGTGAAGGTCCAGAGAACGAACCCAATCACATTCAAGCGATAGGCGAGCGATTCGAGCACTGCCGAGGAAGGCAGAGTGCGCATGAGCCTGGCCTTTGCCATGCCCCGGGCCTCAAAACGAGCGCGGATAAGCTGAAAAATGGACAGCCCCGCACCCAAGGCAAAAAACGCGGTGGCCAAGCTGGCCACAAAAACGTGGATTACCAGCCACGCCGACTGCAAGGCCGGGGGCAGGGGCACCACGTCCACATAGAAGTTGACCGTGACAATGCCCAAAGCCAACAGCACGAATCCGGATACGAACGCGCCCAAATAGCCGTGGTCACTCCAAAAAAGTGAGCCGAGAAACACCATGACGATGAGTGCAGTGGCGGTCAGGCCAAACTCGAACATGTTTGCCCAGGGCACCCTAGACCCAGCAATCCCGCGCGCCAAAGTGGCCAAAAGATGGAGCACGAGGCCCAGCGCAAGAAGCGTCGTAGCAATGCGTTGATAGCCCCCGCTCCTCGGAATCGCTGGGGCAGGAACGGAACCACCGGGCTCTACTCCGGCACCCGCCCCCACGCTTACAACAGCAGGGGCTGGCTCGGTGGCAGAGCGTTTTGCTAAGTCAAAGGTGAAGAACAGAAACGATGCCGTGTACACGAGCATCGTGGAGTAGACACCGAGAAGAGACAGGCTAGCAAAATCAATCATGATGATGTCAGTTTAGATTCGTATTCCTGTGAAAAATCAAGGACGAGGCGATCGAGCGCTGTTGCTAGCCCCGGATCATCGCCCCGAGCTAACACCGCAAACTCGACCGAGACTTTCTGTCCTGTGCCCTGGGTCACCCTGATCCACGCCCGCCGCCGGGTGACAAAAAGTCCCACCACAAGCCCGGCCATAATAAATGTGGCCGAAAGCGCAACCGGTAGTTTCGTAGGATCACGATGAATATCCACACTCACGAAACGAGGAAGGGCTGTGAATTCGACGCTTCCCAGGCCGGCTGGAAGCTCTGCACTGTCTCCCAGACCCATCACCAGAGAATCCACACCGGTGTCACCACCGCTGATTTGCGTCAAGGACTCGGTGTCGAGTGAATACATGTTGCGCGGGACTCCTTCGTTGAGACCCAGGTCACCGGAAAATACGTTGAACGTCAATAACGGCTGCTCGGGCTCGGGATAAATGGAAGTGAATGCCCCGGAATCCAATGCGATAGCGGAGGGATAAAAGAAGCCCAACAGCCCTAGCTGGCTGTCTAACCCGTCAGGAATTTTCACGATTCCCAAACTGGTGAGGTTAGAATCTTGCGGAAGAAAAGCCACGGGTTGGCTAAACACTACGTCACCATCGGGAGACGTCACGGTGATCCACGGTGCGAAACCATTGCCCAGTAAATAGACCGAGGTGCCATCAATAGCGAGTGGCGCATTGACCTTGATGCTTTTCGACGTCGCACCGGTGGCGTCTCTCACCGTCACAAAGGCCTCAAAGTCCAGGGGATTGGCTCGGCCGCTTGTCACATCAAATTGATAGGTGGGGTCGAAACGGTCGAGTGTCATAGCGTAAGGCGCGAGAGCTCCCTCTGTGAAAAACCGGCCTGGATTAAAACTGTCATAACTTGTCAGCTGGTTGGCGAAGGTTTGCCCTTCCACAATCACCCGCTGACCTTGGTATTTGAATCCCGTCCCCAGGCCCAGTGCAACGAGAATGCCCACCAGCGCAAAGTGGAACACAAGGTTGGCTGTTTCTCGAAGGTAACCGCGCTCGCCAGCCACCCCATCGTCTTGGGGACGAATCCGGTATCCCGATTTTTTCATCACTGCCCGTGCGGTGTCGCGAAGCGACTGCGCATCACCACTCATCGACTCGACGCGGTAGTGCTCTAATCTCTCTAAACGCTTGGGTATCACCGGCGGCGGCTGACGCAAAGCTTTAAGGTGGTGAGCGGTTCGAGGAAGAATGCACCCGATTAAGGAGATAAACAGCAGCAGATAGATTGCGGAAAACCAGAACGAGCCGAACGTGTCAAAAAGTTGCAGGCGATCGAGGACATCAAAAAGCTCAGGATCGTTGCGCTGGAACTGGATAACCCCGTTGGGGTTACTCGAGCGCTGGGGAACCAACGAGCCGGGGATAGCCGCCAGGGCAAGCAACAAAAGGAGCGCAAGAGCGGTGCGCATACTGGAGAGCTGTCGCCAGAGGAACCGGCCCCAGCCGGTTAGCCCCAGCCGAGGTTGCTCGACAGGGCGCTCTGGTTGACCATCATGAAAATCAGAGGGGCGTAGTGGTTCCACCAATCACCGCCTGCAGGCTTGACATCCACATTTGCCACACACCTGAGACCATGGCCGTCCCAATCGCCATCAGAATTACGCCGCCGGTGATATTGATAGCGCGAATGTGGCGCTTAAGCCAGGCAACTCCGCCGGTAACCCACCCAAACCCCATGGCGATGAGGATGAAAGGTATGCCCAATCCGAGGCAGTAGGCGGTGGCGAGCGCCACTGCGCGGGGAACATCCCCCACGCTCAATGCCAGGGTGTTGATGGCAACCAGTGTCGGTCCGATGCAGGGGGCCCATCCCAGGCCAAAAACCATGCCCAGAATCGGTGCGCCCACAAAACCGTTTGTCCCTGACAAGGGAAGAGTGATGGCGCGTTGAAGGAAGGACACCTGGCCGATGAAGACAAATCCCATCAGGATGACCAGGAGGCCGGCAATGCGTACGATGACATCAATCCAGGGAACCAGAAGTGCGCCTAGTGAGGCAAAAGCCACGGAGAAACTGATGAATACGGCCGAGAAACCGGCGATAAACAGCAACACCCCGATCAGCATTCGGAGAGTGGGGCGCTTCGATTCATCACCGGCACGAAAACCACTGACGTATCCGAGATAGCCCGGAACGAGAGGTAAAACACACGGGGAAGCAAAAGCGAGAAAACCTGCGGCCACAGCCAGGGGTAGCGCAAGCAGCATCGGTCCAGAAAAAGCTATCTCCCCGGGATTTACCACGACTATCGGCTTTCGCTGAGCAGATCGTCGATCATGCCCCGGAGAATGTCAGGCTCGCTCAGGAGCCCAGAAATTCTTGTCGCAACTCGGCCTGTGGCGTCCAGAACAAGTGTGGTGGGGACAGCGTTGGGAGCTACTTCTCCCGCGAAGGCCAAGCGAACACCGCCGTCTGCCACGTCCATAATCGAGGGGTAGGTCACCCCAAACTCACTGGCAAAAGCCAGTGCCGTGGGAGCCTGGTCGAAAATGTTGACCCCCACGAAAACGACACCTTCTTCACGGTATTCCTGATAAATCGCTTCAAGGTCTGCTGCTTCTAAACGGCAGGGTGGACACCCGGCATACCAAAAGTTAACCACCGTCACGGACTGGGCGTAATCTTCAGGGGAGAAAAAGCCCCCGTTATCGAGCTCTCCACCAAACGACACCGGATCTTTCCTGGAATCGGGTGCAACGACAGTGATGGCTCCATCGCCAGAGATGTAGTTTTGGCCGCTCCCAGAGCGATACTGCTCGGCCAGAGTGTCGGATGCACTGGAGCAGGCCGAGAGCAATAAACCGAGCGACAACGCGCCGGCCACCACCGCTGTCTTCACCTACACGGCCCCCAAATCTATGGCGTCTTCCAGGAGGTCAGCTGCGGGTTCCCGATAGCTTTCCTCTTTCCACTTATCGGCCACTTTCTTTATCGTGGTGATGCTCGAAAGCGAACAGCGCCGATTCTGGGGCAGGTGGGGAAGGGGAATTCCTGCAACAGCGCGATGTAAAACCCAAATTGCCACCTGATGGGTAACGAGAACCACTTCTCCTTCGTCTACAGAATTCCAGGCATCCTCAGCGACATCAAGCATGCGCTGAGCGATCTCTCGGTAGGGCTCGCCCCAGCTGGGAAGCCACGGGTTGTAGAGCATTTTCCACACGGCGGGGTCGCTCAGAATTCGCTGTGGTGTGAGACGCGTGCCTTGGAATGCGTTCAGGCCTTCAATAAGTCGCTCATCGAGGTCGATGCTCACCCCGGTGAGTTCAGACAATGGTGTGGCAGATTCCACCGTGCGCTGGAGAGGACTGGAAAGGATGCGACGGATGGGCCGCGTGGCTAGAGCACTCCCCGCTCGCTCCGCCATCTGAGTTCCTCGCGCGGAAAGTCCAAACCCTTCGAGGCGCCCATACAACAGGCGGTCGGGGTTATGCACCTCGCCGTGACGGACGAAGTGGAGGAAGTCTGCTGGCACCCTCCCATTCTAGGAGAGCAAGCCCGGGGAGGAGCTGGGGCTGCCGGTAGACTCCCTTTCCATGACCTCGAGAACCCGCATCCACGACTTGGCCGCCACCCCTGACGGATCGGCCGTTGTCGTAGGAGGGTTCGTCGAAACCGTCCGGGACCAGAAAAATGTGCAGTTCATCATCCTTCGCGATGAAAGCGGTTCCGCCCAGTTGGTGAATCCCGCGCTGCGAGAAGACCACGAAGACGCAGCCTCCCAGCCGGAGCGAAGGAGCCTGACCGACCAGATTTCGAGCCTCATCGGTGGCACTTTCGTGAGGATTGAGGGGATGCTAAAACTTGATGAGCGGGTCAAACTCGGTGGCTTAGAGGTCAAGATTTCCTCCTTAGAGATTGCGGGCATCGCTGAACCAGAACCCCCCATTGCCGAGGATTCCAGCGTGGACAAGAGGATGGATTGGCGTTTTCTGGACCTCCGCAGACCAGCTGCCAACCTCTTCTTCCGCGCTCAAACAGCTTTCGAGCATGGCATTCGAAGCTGGTGGGTGGACAACCAGTGGATTGAAATTCACACCCCCAAGCTGATGGCAAGCCCCAGTGAATCCCGCGCCGAACTTTTCGAAGTGGAGTACTTCGATACCACCGCCTATCTCGCTCAAAGCCCCCAGCTGTTTAAGCAAATGGCACAGTCCGCCGGGTTTGGCGCTGTCTTTGAGATAGCGCCAGCGTTTCGCGCGGACCCCTCGTTCACCGCACGTCATGCCACGGAGTTCACGAGTATCGATGCGGAAATGAGTTGGGTGGATTCGCACCACGATGTGATGGACATGCACGAAAGTGTTATTCGGGCGGGTATCGCCGAAGTCGCCGCCCGGCATGGAGAGGCCCTCTCCACAATCCTTGACATCGAGGTGGGCGTTCCCGAAGCGGCGTTCCCCCGGGTGTCTCTTGCCCAAGCACGGGACATCGTTGTGTCAAGTGGTTATGAGAGCCCCCGGGAAGATGGTGATCTGGACCCGGAGTCAGAAAGACGCCTATGCGCTCACATCGAGGAGACCACGGGTCATCCTTTTGTGTTTGTCACCGACTACGACAGTGCAATCCGACCGTTTTATCACATGCGTCACGATGACAACCCGGCGCTGACCAAGTCTTACGACCTGCTGTACCGGGGGACAGAAATTTCCACCGGAGCCCAGCGCGAGCACCGCATCGACGTTTTAGTGGCTCAGGCCACGGAGCGGGGGATGGACCTGGAGGAGATTGGAAGCTACCTGGATTTCTTCCGCCATGGCGTCCCTTCCCACGGCGGCTTCGGAATGGGTCTTGCCCGCGTGATGATGCTGATGCTGAACCAACCCAGCATTCGAGAGACCACGTTCTTGTTTAGAGGGCCCAACCGCCTGACGCCTTAGGCCAAGACGGTGATGTCCCATCCCAACGTGGTGCGCAACGTCCTTGCTATGTCTTCGGTTAAAGAAACAAGGACTTGAGCATTGTCGTGATGGCAATCCAGTGTCAGGGGTAGGTCTTCACCAAATTTTGGCACCTCAATGGTGAGCACAGCCCCCGAGGGTAATAACAAAGTCACATCAGAGGGATCATCTGTCACCCACGGAGCGTCGAGGGCGGTGGAAAGAACATCGAGAGCTTCTGCCTTCGAGAGAAAAATGTCGGCCACGAGCGTTATTGTCGCCACGATGCCTCAACCTTGCGAACGTTTCGCGCGGCACGCACTCGAGCAGTAGCGAACGCCCTCCCAATCCCGTTCCCACTTCTTACGCCACTCGAATTCTCGCTGGCACGTTTCACACGTTTTCGGCGGATGCGAGTTCTTGATGCGGGCGACCCTGGGCATAGCACGAGTGTAAACGACGGACCCTCCCTGTTGTCCCTGCCATCAGGGGTGATGGGAGGGACAACAGCGGGCGGGAACGCCTTCTCCCGCCGACCCGAGGCGAGATAGTGGTCACCTTCAAAGCGACTCCAGGCCTGCAGATAATTAACGTGAGCTGATGGACTGGAATTTCCTAATCGACAACGGCACAAACACGGCCAACATCAGCGACATCCCAATCAGCACAGTGGCAATAGGGTTTTGCGCGGTCCACGTGTCTCCCGTGGGGATGCCTGGAGGAATATTCCCAAATAACTCTCGCGCGGCTTGAACCAAGGCAGAAACCGGATTCCATTCGGCGAAAGTTCGCAGGGGGGCGGGAAGCGTGTCGGAGGGAACGAACGCATTGGAGATGAATGTCAGCGGAAACAGGACCAAAAACGACACGTTGTTGATAATTTCGGGGCTGCGCACGCTCATTCCTATGAACGCCATCACCCAGGAAAAGGAATAGGCAAACAGCAACAAGAGAATCACGGCGAAAGCGGCTTCCAGAAAGCTTGACCTAATTCGCCATCCCACGATGAAACCTGTCAGCATCATGACCACCATCGAACTTGCATTAATCACCATGTCGCCGCTTGTTCGACCCACCAACACCGCCGCAGGGCTCATCGGCAGAGTCCGGAACCGGTCAATGATGCCGTCTTTCAAATCCTGAGCCATGGCAGAACCCGAATAGGTGGACCCAAACACCACTGTTTGGGCGAAAATTCCTGCCATAAGAAACTCCACATAGGAGCTCCCCGGAATGTCAATCACCCCGCCATACACATAGGTAAAGAGCAGCACAAACATGATCGGCTGAATCAAGGAGAAAACGAGGACGTCAGGAACTCGGCGAATTTTAAGCAGATTTCGCCGAGTGGTAATCCACCCATCGGAGAGAAAACGGCTCAATGATGATCCCTGTGGGGTGGACGTCAGGCTCATGCCGGCACCTCCTTCACCGTGCGACCCGTAAGTTGCAAGAACACATCATCGAGGGTCGGCCGGCGCATTCCCGCGTCGCTCAGGTCCACGCCCTCATCTGCAAGCTCTTTCAGAACCACTTGAAGCGTCTTGGCCGCGTTATCGACACCGCCCACCAGGGTGCGCTCATCGGCGCCAAAAGTAATATCCCCCTTGACGTGTCGCTCCAGCACTCCCACAGCTTTTTCTCGGTCCTCAAGAGAATTGATGGTGATCTCCACCCGCTGTCCCCCCACAAGAAGCTTGAGCTCATCACTGGTGCCTTGCGCAATCACTTTGCCTTCGTCGATGACCGCGATGTTGTCCGCCAACTGGTCTGCCTCTTCCAAATACTGAGTGGTCAGGAGCACTGTGGTCCCCTCCGCCACCAGTTTTTTGATGACATCCCAGAGCGCCAGTCGGCTGCGAGGGTCAAGGCCCGTGGTGGGTTCATCTAAGAACAGCACCGGTGGGTTGACCACCAGGGCCCCTGCTAAGTCGATGCGACGACGCATGCCTCCAGAGAAGCCTTTGACCACGCGGTCCCCGGCTTCCACCAGGTCGAACATGTCGATCAGTTCTCTCGCGCGCGCCTTAGATTGGGCGGGAGTCAGGTGATAGAGGCGTCCCACCATGTCGAGATTTTCAAACCCCGTGAGGTTCTCGTCCACGGCCGCATATTGACCGCTCACGCCAATCATGCGGCGAATCTGTTCGGGGTGTTCCACCACATCGACCCCGTTGACGTGAGCAAAACCAGAATCGGGCTTGGTCAGTGTGGTGAGAACTTTCACCGCCGTCGTCTTGCCCGCCCCATTGGGACCCAGCACCGCTTGAACGGTTCCTCGGGGGACGCTCAAAGACAAATCATCAAGGGCGCGCACAGTTTTTTTGCCCGCCTGATACGTCTTGGTGAGGTTTTGTGCTTCAATAAATGCACCACTCACGAGTCACCTTCCTTTGCTTTGACCGGCCTGGACAACCGTAGCCCACGTTCTTGGGGAGTACGTGAATCCCCCTGGTGGCGAGGATGACAAAGAATAGGTTGTATGTCTTCACCTCTTATTGGTCTCACGACGTATCGCACCGCCGGCCAGATGACGATTTACGATGGCGAATTGGCTGTGTTACCCGCACAGTACGTCGAAGCGATTACCCGCTCAGGCGGAATCGCCGTCTTGCTGCCCCCACAAGAGGTCAGTATCGAAGGAGCCCAGAAGATCATCGGGGCCTTGGATGGCGTGCTCGTCACCGGCGGGGCAGACATTAACCCCCAGCGATACGGGCAAAAGCCCGGCCCTCACACTCAAGCGTCCGAGGACCTCCGTGACACCTTCGAAAGTGCCCTCCTCGACGCAGCTCTGGCACGCCACATGCCCGTCTTAGGTGTGTGTCGGGGGGCACAAATGCTCAATGTCCATCTCGGGGGTACCCTCCACCAACATCTGCCCGATGTCGTGGGGCACGACCGCTACCGGGTGGGCGATGGGGTGTTTCATACGGAACACATGACTATCCACCCCGGTTCCCTCTTGCAGAAACTGCTGGGCGGCGCGTTGACCGTGCAAGGGCACGTCTATCACCACCAAGGAATTGACCAAGTGGCACCCGGTCTACACCCCAGCGCTCAGGGCTTTGACGGCACCATTCAGGCTGTGGAAAGCCGCAACTTTCCCTTCTGCCTCGCGGTGCAGTGGCATCCCGAGGAAAACCTGGCCGACCTTCGAGTGTTCGAAGGTTTCGTGGCTGCTGCCTCGAAACCTTTCTAAAAGGTCGAAGCGTCAATCACGAAGCGGTAGCGCACATCGCTTGCCACCACACGGTCCCACGATTCGTTGATGTAGTCCGCGTTGATCACTTCAACATCCGAGACGATGTCGTGCTTCGCCGCAAAGTCCAACATTTCCTGGAGCTCGCCCACGGGTCCAATCATGCTTCCGGCCATACGACGACGCTGGGCCAGCATCGAGAACGCTCTGATGGGGTAGGGCTCAGGGGAGAGTCCGACCATGACGAGGGTTCCATCCAAGCCCAGCAGTTCGAGATACAAGTTGAGGTCCAGTGGGGCAGAGACCGTGTTGATCAGCAGATCAAACTTCTTGGCATGGGTCACAAAGATGGACTCATCGGTGGTGACGATAAAGTCGTTCGCCCCCATCGCTAAAGCATCCTCCCTCTTGCTCTCGGAGTGAGAAAACACGGTAACGTCGGCGCCCATAGCGGCGGCAAACTTGACGCCCATGTGTCCCAGTCCACCCAATCCGACAATGCCGACCTTGACGTCTTTGCCCGCGCCAAACTCCTTCAGCGGTGAATACAACGTAATTCCCGCGCACAGAAGCGGTGCGACGCCGGCAGGGTCCAAGGATTCGGACACACTCACCACATACCCCTGGTCCACCACAATCATCGTGGCGTAACCGCCCTGAGTTACTCCAAGCCCCGAACGCTCAGGGGCGTTATAGGTTCCGGTCATTCCTTCTACGCAGTAGTTTGACATTCCAGAAAGGCAGTTCTCGCAGGTGCGGCAGGAATCCACATAGACCCCGACGCCTACCCGCTGGCCGAGAGAGAATTGAGAAACTTCTGCGCCCACGGAAGTGACCCGTCCCACAATTTCGTGGCCGGGAACACAGGGCAAACTAACGTCTCCCCACTCGCTGCGCCCCGTGTGGATATCGGAATGACACACACCGGAGAACTCAATATCAATCTGAACATCGCCGGGTCCTACATCGCGCCTGCTGAAGGTGAAAGGCTTCAATGCTTCTTTTTCTGCCATTACGGCGTAACCCCGAGTGTCCATGTGTTGTCTCCCTAAAAGTTGGTGTGCTCCTATTGTGCCCGAAAGCTCCTAGGCTTGCCAGGTGATAGTAGAACTTGAAATAACGGCAATGGCCCACGGCGGCTCCGGAATCGGGCGCCTCGACGGGCGGGTTGTTTTTTGCCCCGGCGTCATCCCCGGAGATGTGGTCACCGCAGAAATAGTGGACGATTCCAAGAAGTCGATGTGGCGGGCCCAGGCCCTGTCTATTGTCACTCCCAGCCCTCACCGCGTTGCCCACGTCTGGCCGGAAGCTGACATGTCCAGGCCTTTTGATCAGCGCGCGGGTGGTGCCGATTACGGCCACATTGACCTTCCCTACCAACGCGAATTAAAGACCCACATTCTCCGGGACTCCCTCATCAGGTTCGGTGGTCTCTCCGCTGAAGAGCTCAGCGATGTCGCCGTGAAGGCTGCGCCAGGCGATGATGAGCGGGGCGGGTTGGGCTGGCGCACCCGTGTAACCCTGCATGCCAACGCAGAAGGCCAACTGGGACCCTATGCCGAGCGAACCCACACCGTTATTCCGGTGGAAAGCTTGCCGTTGGCTTCACGAGCTATTGCCACATCAGGGGTATTAAACGCCTCCTACGAGGGGACCCAGAACGTCCGGGTTGTTGACACCAGCGGTTCCGGTGTTCGACTCGTCATCGATGAACAAAAACCCGCTGACATCATCGAAAGAGTGGGGGGCAAAGAATTTGGCCTCAGTGACCAGTCTTTCTGGCAGGTTCACCACAGTGCCCCCGCCCTCTTGAGCGAAGCAGTCGTCAGAGCAGTGGACGCAAGCCTGGTGTTTGCCGATGCACACAACGCTGACCTCTACTCGGGCGTGGGTCTGCTGGGCCACGCGCTTGCCTCGGTGAGCACCGACCGCCTTCGGCTCCAAGCTGTGGAATCTGATGAAAAAGCCCTGAGTTATGTGTCGGAAAACCTGGCCGACGTCGCTGATGTCACCCCCGTGGCAGCACGAGTAGACCATTGGTTAAAGAACCAGGTGAGGAATCTCCAGCCAGGCGAAAAATCTGCCTGGTCTCGAGCTACCGTGATTCTTGATCCCCCCCGAAGCGGAGCGAAAGCAGAGGCCACGAGTGCTCTTGCCGCTTTGGGTGTTGGACAGATCATCTATGTGGCATGCGACCCGGTGGCGTTGGGGCGCGACGCCAAGGCCCTCATCGGCTTTGGTTACGAGATGGTCTTTCTCGAAGCATGGGATCTCTTCCCCCACACCCATCACATGGAAACTATTGCCACGTTTATCAAGCGCTAGAGCGTGATAAATCTCTTCCTCGCCTCGACCTCGCCGGCGAGAGCGCAAATCCTTCTCGACATCGGTCTTAGCGCCACCATCATTGCTCCCCATGTTGATGAAGACGCCGCGGTGGCCAGCATGACCCACCAAAAAACCGCGGCCTCTATAGCGCTTCACCTCGCCAAGCTCAAGGCCGAGAGTGTCCTCGGCCCGCAGATTGACGGCCTCGTCTTGGGGGGAGATTCTGTTTTTGAGTTTGGCGGAGAGTTTCTCGGAAAACCGCATACTCCAGAAGTGGCCGCCAGCAGGTGGCAAAACATGAGAGGCCGCACCGGTGTCCTCCATTCGGGCCTGTGGGTGATAGACCACACCGGTGGTGTGATGAGTGGTGGGCAAGGACACGTCAGTCACGCTGAAGTCAGTTTTAGCGGTGACATTTCGGACTCGGAAATTGATGCGTATGTCGCGACAGAGGAGCCGCTCAAAGTAGCGGGGGCTTTCACCCTCGACGCTAAGGGTGCTGCGTTCATTGAGAGAGTGACGGGTGACCCGTGGGCCGTTGTGGGCATGTCCGCCTCAGCATTGCGCATGCTTGTCCTTTCACTGGGACATGACTACACGTCCCTGTGGGTGCCGGCGGAGGGTTAGCAGCGAGGGCGATTTTATCTCCCGTTGGCCGATGCTTCACCCTGTAGACACCGAGGTTTGGTTCACTCTTACATCATGGTTTTTCTCCTTCTGTATTCTCGCGTGATTCATTCTTTTCGCAGGTTTCTCTCTCGGCACGGACTTCTTCCCAAGCTTGACGGGTGGGCCCGGCAATCACGAGCCGGGCTGTGGCTTCGCTCGCTGTTGTCGGTCCTCGATTTCGACGACTTCCGCGCCCTCGACACCCCGTGGTGGACCCTGAAAGCGGGAGGAGAGGTCGCCTACTTCTTGGCAGAAAACCCTCGGGCAAAGGTCCTGGAGTGGGGTTCCGGTGCCTCTACCGCCTGGTTAGCCATTCGAAGTGGCAGCGTGGTTTCTATCGAGTCGGACCCCGTGTGGGCAACGCAGGTGCGCGCGGTCGTCCCCCGCAACGTGACCATTCTGGAGCCTCCCGTATTGAAGGTGGAGGGAACGCCGGCCACACGGTCGAGGCGAATGGGGTTTCGCCGCCACGATTTCACTCACTATGTCGCAGCGATAGACGCCATCCCCGGCCACTTTGACCTTATTGTCATCGATGGGCGCGCCAGGGAGGCGTGTTTTGAGATAGCCCGAGGGCGGCTAGCCGACGGGGGGCTGATTCTTTTTGACAATACAAACCGCCTCCGTTATCGGAGAACATTGGTGAGATACCGAGCCCAGTTCGTGATTACCTCCCACGTTGGGCTCACGCCAATTCTGCCTTGGCCATCGATGACCTCGCTTATCCGAGTGGACAAGAACTACGCTGCCAAGGCCTCGCTTACGCCCACGCGGCCCAGCGCAGCGTCATAATGAGCCAGGAGCTCTTGGTTGTTCTTGGCCCACGATTTCCCTTCGACCGCGGTGCGGGCCTCACGGGAGAACAACTCAAGAAGACGGGGATTTGTGAACAGGAGCTCTACTTTTTCTCGAAAAGCCCCCTGCCGCGAGGAATCAACAAGAAATCCCGTGCGGCCTTCACTAATCAGGTGACGTGGTCCGCCGGCGTTGGGGGCAATAACGGGAAGCCCTGAAGCGTGAGCTTCTTGGATGGTTTGGCCGAAGGTTTCTTCCGTCCCACAGTGCACGAAAAGATCCATCGCCCCGTAGGAGTTAGCCAATTCTTCACCGGTAAGCGCTCCGGTGAAAATGGTGCCTGTGCCGCGAAAACGAGCTTCAAGCTCGCGGCGGTCGGGACCATCCCCGACAATGACGATTCGGACGCCGGGAATTTCGCTCACTTCACTCAACCGCCCGACCTGCTTTTCCGGTGCGAGGCGCCCTACGTAACCGACGATGCGCTCCCCCTGTGGTGCCCACTGGGACCTCAGCTTCAAAGATTCAACGCCGACCTTGCGGTCTGGTCGGTATGTTTCCAGGTCGACGCCCCGACCCCACACATACACCGACTTAACTCCCAGAGAGTGGAGATAGCGCTGTGCCTCCGCGGTTGGCGCGAGGCTAAGAGTGGCGGGCTTGTGAATGGCTGCGGTAGCAGCCTCGAGAAGTCCTGTTGCAAACTCCAAGCCATAGCGTTCCATGTATCCCGAAACGTTGGTTTGATAGACCGCAATCGAGGCAGTTCCCTTCCTTGCCGCGTAAGCGATAGCTTGTGATCCCAACCAGAAGGGCGCCGCTGCATGAATAACGTCGGGTGCAAAACGATCGAGTGCGGCAGTAATAGCTGGAGTGGGGATGGCCACAGGAAATCCGCCCAGAGGAACAAAGGGGCACGTGATGATGGGGAAACCCGCATAGGTGGGCCCCTCCTTGGTGGGAGCCACGACCATTGCCTCGTGGCCTTTTTCTGAGAGCGTCTCCAGCACACGAAGAACCGAGTTTGTCACCCCGTTGATTGAGGGCAGGAAAGACTCGGTCACCACAGCAACCTTCATCGGTGCACTCCCGCCATCAACTTTTCTCGACCGACCGTCGTGTAATAGCGCGCATAGTTGAGGGAGGACCTCACCATGTCCACGCGAGCGTTTTCTGTTCCGGCGGAACCAGTCGACACCTCAGCAATAATGTGGCCCGTGAAACCATTCCGGGCGATGGTCTCCAACGTGTCTGCCACAGGCTGGGTTCCTCGACCGGGCAGCAGATGCTCGTCAAAAAGATGAAAGTTCTCCTTCGGGCTCGTGCCATCACACAGGTGAACGTGAGCAAGCCGGTCGCCCCACTGCCGGGCCAGGGTGAGGGCGCTGACATCCTGCATCGCGGCGTGAGAAAAATCGAGGGTCAGCGATGGAACATCGAGCATGCCAGGATTCCATGCCGGGGCATACGCTTGAAAAGTGAAGTTTGAGGCGCACCACCCAAACATGTTTTCCACCGCAACAGTGACCCCATAGCGCTGCGCTACATCCTGGACGTTGTGTTCAAACCTCGTGGCATAGCGCCACTGCCAGCGGTATGGCGGGTGGACGACGACCGTGCTGGCCCCCATCATGAGGGCGAGCTCAGCGGTTCTCGCCAATTTCTCGCCTGGGTCGTATCCGAAGACACCTTGGGTAAGAAGAAGCACCGGGGCGTGAATCGACAAAATCGGCATGTCGAAGCGTCTGGCGAGGAAATCCAACACTCGAGGATCGTAGGTTTTGGGGTCATTGGTGACCATGACTTCGACGCCATCTGCTCCGGCGTCTTGGGCCAAGCGGAAAGAATCTTCCAGCTTGAGGGGAGAAAAACTGCTCGTGCTCACGCCGAATTTGCTCATACTTGAGACAGTAGAAACACTATGCAAACAGGGACCAAAGCACAGGTTACGTGTTGGCCACCAATTGGGGATTAGGGCCGCATACTGGTCTGGTGGAATTCACTACGTGGTTGGTCTATGCGGTTGCAGCCGCAGGTCTTTCTTTCACTCCGGGACCCAATGGTCTCCTGGCACTGACCCACGGAGCTCTTCATGGCGTGCGCAGAACCTTTTTCACGATTGCCGGTGGGGCGGTGGGCTTCACCGCGATAATCGCGGCATCCCTATTTGGTATTGGGGCGCTCTTGGCCGCTGCTCCCAGCGTCCTTCTCGTCTTGAAGTGGGTCGGCGGAGCGTATTTGGTGTGGCTGGGGATTGGTGTGTGGCGGTCACCGGCCATGGGAGCCGACCAGGGTCCCGAGGTTCGTGTTATCACCAGGGTGGATGTGTTCCGTCAGGGGCTCTTAGCGTCGATCACTAACCCTAAGGGAATCCTGTTTTTCGTCGCGTTTTTACCTCAGTTTCTTTCCGAAGATATTCCTTTGGCGTTGCAGTTCGCGGTCATGGCTGCCACGTTTGTCGGAATCGAGATCATCACGGAGACGCTCATAGCGGCAAGCGCAGCAAAAATTCAGCCCCTGCTGGCTCGCTTTGGCAAGAGGTTTAACCGCGTCTTTGGCGGGCTTTTCATGGTGATTGGCGTCGTGTTGCCACTGCAGGGATGGAACTAAGCCCTATCCCCCCAGAGGTTTTCGGGCCAGACTAGGAACATGTGTGGACGATTTGTGCTTGATTCTTCGATGGAGGAGCTCATTCACGAGTTCCGCGCAACCCATAACCAATTCCCCGAATGGGTGCCCCGCTGGAATATCGCGCCCACGAGTAACATCCCGATTGTCCTAGAGGGGCCCAAGGGAGAGCGAAGTATTGCACCGGCACGGTGGTCACTGATTCCTTCCTGGTCCACCGAGCTCACTGTGCCTTATGCCACCTTCAACGCTCGCTCCGAAACCGCAGGCCAGAAGCCCACTTTTTGTGGCCCGCTCGAGCACACCCGTTGCCTAATCCCTGCCAGCGGGTATTACGAATGGTCCGAGGTGGGAACGAAGAAGCTGCCGAATTTTGTGTATCGCCCCTCCCTTCCTCTCCTCGCGATTGCCGGACTATATTCCTGGTGGAACGCCGAGGGCGATGAAAATCCAATCGCTACAGCGACTATTCTCACGCGGGCAAGCGAGGGTCCGCTTCGAGCCGTTCATGATCGGATGCCAGTGCTTGTGGAGAAAGAGGACTGGGATTCCTGGTTGAACCCCCGCCACACCGATGGAGCAGCACTGCTGGGGAAGATGTCGGCCTCAAGTGCTGCGCGCGCAGACGAGTTCAGCCACTACCGCGTTCCGCCCCTTCATGGCGAGGGGGCCGAATTGATTCAGCCTCTCAAAAAAGTATCGTGAGGGACGCTCGCGCACTGATCACTTCTGGATAGCGCCCTCGCGCTCGCCACGTCTGGGACCAGGGTTTCACCCGCGAAGAAACGGTCTCGGTGTTCTTGACAAAGTCTCCCCTCTCGAGGCTGTGGTCCCTTGGGGACTGGGTCGCGTACTCTGTGGCGATGGGCCAACACCTCGCACAAGCGCAAAAACATCTCCGGGGTTCTGGCAAGGTGATGAACGACCTCATCAATCAATTTGTGCCACCCACTATCAACAAGAGGCCGCCGGAGACATATTTTGATGTGTTGGTGTCGTCCATCATCGGGCAGCAGCTGTCTGTGAAAGCCGCCGACACTATTGAGGCGCGCTTTCGCACATCGGTTAAGGATTTCACCCCGAGGACCCTCCTTGCTCAGGACCCCCTCCGGATGCGGGAACAAGGGTTGTCGCATTCCAAGGTTTCCTACATCCAGGGATTAGCGGGAGCTTTTGAGGCGGGAAATATCAACCCTCATCACCTCGATGACCTGGCAGACCAGGACGTCAGCACCACGCTCACCGCGGTTAAAGGTGTCGGGCCGTGGACGGCAGAAATGTTTATGATTTTTGGTATGGGGCGCCCTGATGTGTGGTCACCGGGTGACCTGGGGTTACGCAAAGCCGTGACGGCACTCTTTGGGGAGGGCACGGATCTCACCGAGGTGAGCGAGCCGTGGAGGCCGTATCGCTCCTATGCGTCGCTCTATTTGTGGAAATTCTCCGACCAGTGAAAGTGACCTTGTCACCCCTCGGGCCGGAGCATGCCCGGCCGAAAAGGAGAAAAGGCCTCTCCTCCGGCAGTCCCCATGTTGGGAATGCGAGTAGCTGAACTAACAGCTTCTCAGGTTTGTGGGAAGCCGAGATTCAAGCCACCGTGTGCGGGATCAAGCCAGCGAGACGTCACCACTTTTTGCTGGGTAAAGAATCGGAACCCCTCTTCACCGTGAGCTCGTGAATCCCCAAACAACGAGTGCTTCCATCCTCCGAAGGAAAAGTACGCCACGGGAACGGGAATCGGAACGTTTACCCCGACCATTCCCACTTCGATGTCCCTCACAAATGTGCGAGCCGCACCACCATCGTTGGTGAAGATTGCCGTGCCATTCCCAAAGGCTCCGGAATTGATGAGATCAACACCCTCCTCATAGGTCTTGACTCGCACAACGGCCAACACGGGGCCGAAAATTTCATTTTGATAGACGGCAGAGGTTGTCGGCACATGGTCGACAAGCGACGGCCCTAACCAGAAACCATCCTTCTCCCCGTCGACATCGACTCCGCGCCCATCCACGACGATGGTCGCGCCATCTTCATCTGCAATGTCGAGGTAAGAAGCAACTTTGTCTCGGTGCTCCTTGGTAACGAGAGGACCCATATCACACGCTCTTCGACCGTCGCCGACCTTAATGTGGGCCATCTTTTTCTTGATTGCCTCCACCAGAGTGTCGCCAACGGGATCGACAGCGACAACGACGGAGATGGCCATGCACCTCTCCCCGGCTGACCCAAAACCCGCGTTAATCGCGGAGTCCGCGACAAGCTCAATGTCCGCGTCTGGCAAAACCAGCATGTGGTTCTTTGCCCCGCCAAGAGCCTGCACACGTTTTCCTGCCTTCGCTCCCGTCTCGTAGACATATTGGGCGATAGGAGTGGACCCTACGAAAGAAATCGATTTCACATCGGGGTGAGTAAGAAGGCCATCAACCGCCTCTTTATCGCCGTGCACCACGTTAAATACACCGTCGGGAAGGCCCGCTTCTTTCCACAGATTCGCAATCCACAGTGCCGCTGAGGGGTCTTTCTCGCTGGGCTTAAGGATCACGGTGTTTCCTGCCGCAATGGCGACAGGGAAAAACCACATCGGAACCATCGCAGGGAAGTTAAACGGGCTAATGATGCCGACAACGCCAAGAGGTTGCTTAAGCGAATACACATCAACATTCGTCGACGCGTTAAAGGAAAACTCCCCCTTGAGAAGGTGGGGCAGGCCACACGCAAATTCAACAACCTCTTGGCCCCGTGAGATTTCACCCAGGGCATCAGAAAGTACTTTTCCGTGCTCACTGGTGATAATTTCGGCTAGCTCCCCCTTCTTCGCGTCGAGAAGTTCGCGAAACCGGAAGACGATGGCAACCCTGTGGGCTAAGGACATATCCCGCCATGCGGGGAACGCGGCCACAGCCACCGCGACAGCCTCAGAAACATCCCCGGCGGAGGCCAGACGCACCTGTTTTGTGACGATTCCCCGCGCGGGATCGTACACCGGAGCAGTTCTTTGGGAGGACCCGGAGAAACTCTTTCCTCCGACAAAATGCTCAACAATGGGGTGCAATGTCATGTCTCTCCTTGGATGAGAAGCAACTATTGGTGAATGGCGGACTCACTGCAATGTTCGGGGGAACGCTCACAACAATAAAGAAGGCGAACTCCTCACCACGAAACATCTTCCTCTTGGAAGATGCAAGGCGGCGGTCCCGAGCTTATCAATTCTAAAAACGCCCTTGTCGTCACCCCTACCTGACACCAGTGGCAGGGCTGTGAAACCCACCATTCGCGATCTGTTCTCGCCCCGCGGGTGAAGTCAGCAGCATGCTCTGTGCGGGCAGAATAAGTGATACATCTGGATTCCTCCATGTGCTGCGAGACCAGTGTGCGTCGCCTCAACCCCACAGCTCAGCGCGCGGCAGCCCCACAATTCCGCCGTCGCGGTATTCAAGACCGTTGTCGATATCTGCTTCGAGCAACAAAGGGCCATCAATGTCGACGACGACGCAGTGTTGGCCCACGACGAAAGACGGTGCCATCGACAGCGAAGTTCCCGTCATGTTGCCCACCATCAGATCAACCCCGTCAGAGTGCGCCCGGGCGACTATCTTCAGGGCTTCGGTCAGGCCGCCACATTTGTCGAGCTTCACGTTAATGACGTCGTATCGTTCTCTCGCAAACTCATAGTCCGAAAGACCCAGGCAGCTTTCATCAGCGCCTAGGGGAATAAGCGAGGTGTAGCCAAGGAGGGCCTCATCCGCGCCCCGGGCGAGGGGTTGCTCAATGAGAGAAACATCGAGGTCGTGCAACGGTGGGGTGTAGCGAACGAGTTCTTCCATTGTCCAACCCTGGTTGACATCAATAACAAGCGTTGCGTCACCCCTGGCCTCTCGTATTGCCCGCACACGCTCCAAAACCAATTCACCATCAAGCTTCAGCTTGAGGGCCGGAAAATCAGCCCACCTCGCAGCTTGCTCAGCCATCTCCTCGGGGCTCGCGACCCCAATAGTTGCCACCGTGATGAGTTCGCGAGGGCTCAGAGAAAGAGTGTCCCAAATGCTGGTGTTCTGTTGCTTGCACGCTAAGTCCCATAACGCGCAATCCAGAGCGTTCCGAGCGCCCCCTCGGGGCATAACTTCGTTGACCTGGTCACGGGTAACACCAGCTTCAATAATCGGTCTCATCGACTCAATCTGCTGCATCAGAGAGTCCTGGCTTTCTCCCAGGTAATAGGACCCTGTGCCTTCACCTCTCCCCATGGCTCCGTCTTGTTCCAGCTCCACCCAGACACACTCAAGATGGGTGAAGGTGTAACCGGTAATGGCGAAAGGGGCAGCAAGGGGGAAGGTTCTTGGATACACGGTGAGCTTCATCTCAGAAGGCATCGATGACCTCCGACACAATCTCGCCCAGCCCGCCGTCGAGAGGATCGCCACAGGGCACACCGTATTGCGCTGCCAAGGCCAGGCGATAGTCACTGCGCTCGTGGGGAGGTAGCGAAGAAGTGTTTACGCTAATCCCGACGCACCGTATTGCCGGGTTCGCTCTCTTGCCAATCAGAATGGTCAGTTCAATAACTTCGTCGATGGTCGGCAAGAGAAAGTCGGGCCACCCTGCCATATGGGTTCTGGTCGCATCCGTGCAGACCACAAAAGCATCAGGTTGAGATCCCGTAAGCAAGCCCATAGTGACCGCTGCGTAACCCGGGTGGAACAGGCTCCCTTGTCCTTCAATGACATCCCAGTGCCCAGGGTCAGCAACAGGAGAGACCATTTCCACCGCCCCGGAGAGAAAATCAGCCACCACGGCATCAATCGGTATGCCAGACCCGGCGAGAAGGATTCCCGTTTGACCGGTCGCCCGAAAGTCGACATCAAGGCCACGCGCTGTCATCTCTCGTGTGAGCGCCAGGGCAGTATATTTTTTTCCCAAAGCGCAATCCGTACCCATCGTGAGTAGTCTCTTCCCCGCGCGGCGCGCCCCGGTTCCCACCGGCAGCGACAAAGGTGGGACACGAACATCGATGATTCGCGCGCCAGAGCGGGCCGCCGCTTCACGCAACTCAGAAATGTCGGAGAGTCGATCATGCATCCCTGCCGCGACGTCCAACCCTTTATCAAGGGCCTCGCACAGCACCGACATCGTTGCTGGCGGAATCTGGCCTCCAATAACGACAATGCCGAGCACAACGGTTCTCGCTCCCCGGATGCGCGCCTCATCCAGTGTCAAATCCTCGAGACCGACGTCGACCGTGTCAGCGCTTAACCGCAACTGTCCGACACAATTCTCGCCATCCCACTGCGCGAGCCCCGCAGCAGTTTTTGCGTAGACCCTGTCGCGCTCGTCTCCTAAAAAGAGAAGGTAGGGCTTAGCAATGTCCAGATTCATAGGTCAACTTTGCTCGACGATTATGGTTTGTCAAAGCTATCGCAGTGACTCATGACTGGATCTTTTACGCCCCTTCCCATTTCCACAATGGCTCCGGAGAGGTTACTCGTCATCAGGCTTTCCCTCGGGAAGAAAATTTGCCTCGGAGATGGCACGCAGGGGCCCCGGGGACAGTGCTGACCACCCGACGATTGCGCCTCGTGTTGTTTAATGGGGCTCTTTTTCCCTGTGTTCACCAGAATTTATTGTTGGCCGTCCTCCCGTTCCGGCGCTTCCTTAAACCCAGTAGCTGATTAAGAGTCCACACGCTCGCCTCTCTCCGATTGGCCACCATCACCGCGGCAACCAGCTCCGGTCGGTGGTGAGGAGGTGGCCTGGCCCCAGTAACCAGAGTGCCCGGCATCGAGAGCTTGGGCGGTCCCCTGGAGGACAGGGGAGAAAGTCTGTGCGGGAACATTGAACCCGCACCTTCTTCTCGGCTAACCTTCCCTAAACGACGTGAGTTTAGCGAGGGGCCACTGTATGAGACTGTTCATCATCGGTATTGCTGTGGCCGTGGTGGCCGCCACCATCGCCTTCACGGTAATCCCCCATGGCGACGAGCCGAACGCCGCACCGCCGAGCACTGAGGGCACCGTTACTCCTAGCAGCGAGGAGCCGGACCCGTCGACGTCAGCCACTGTGATCGCGGAGGGTTTCTCCGAGCGATACCAGCCCTACAGTGAGCAAACGCTCGCCGCGGCGGGCGTGGACGACACAGTCGTGCTGTTCTTCAACGCCTCGTGGTGCTCGACGTGCAAGGTTCTGCGTGACGACATCGCGGCCAACCAACAGAGCATTCCCGAAGGCGTGCTCGTTTTGCTTGTCGACTACGACAACTCCACCGAAATGAAGCAGAAATACGGAGTGGTGTCCCAGCACACCCTCGTCCAGGTCGACAGTACCGGGCTTGGGATTGCTCGTTGGGAGCTCTCGCAATCGCTCGATGACCTGCTCGCCGAGATTATCGAGATCTGAGCAACAATCGTGGAACTGTTGCCACTATCGCTACTCGCCGGAGTGCTCACGGTTCTCTCGCCGTGCGTGCTCCCTCTACTCCCCGTCATTCTCGCCGGCTCGGCCGCCGATTCGTCGCGGCGCAGTGCCTACCTGATCATTGCGAGCCTCTCCGTCTCGGTGATTGCGTTCACGCTGCTGATTCGCCAAACGAGCGCTTTGCTCGGAGTGCCAACCGATGTCTGGCTCATCGTGTCGGGCTCGCTCGTCGTGTTCATCGGCCTGACCCTTGCCTTACCCGCGCTATGGGAGAGCATCTCCACTGGCACAGGCCTGAACCGGGCTGCTGGCGAGCTGGTTAACTCCTCCTCTCAGCGCACCGGAACGGCGCGCTCTTTGCTTCTTGGGCTCTCGCTTGGCCCTATCTTCACAAGCTGCAGCCCCACCTACGGACTCATCTTGGCCGCAGTGCTGCCCACGAGTTTTGCTGTCGGTGTCGCCAACCTGCTCGCGTACACCTTTGGCCTCAGCGCCGTCATGCTGCTCATCGCTCTCGGCGGACAATCCGTGACGCGACGCATGAAATGGGCGGCCGACCCGAAGGGCGTGTTCCGACGCAGCCTCGGAGGCCTGTTGATTGTTGTCGGACTGCTCATTGCCACCGGAATAGTGAAGGACGCCGAGGCGTGGTTGGTCGAACGAGGCATCCTGGGAGCGGTGGTGCTCGAGCGGGGCATCCTCGACCAGGTCGACACCGGAATAGTCGTGCCTGAGCCCGTGCGCATTGACGGCAGCGCACCGAGTGAGACGCCCACATTTGTCCCTCGAAAATTTACCTAAATCGACTGGCTACCCGCTGACCCCGCGGGACCACAAAGCCTAAGGAAGCTGAAGAATCGCCATCCGGTCAGCCTCGGAACCACCAACGAACGTCATGAAGTCTGCGCTGAACTCTTCAAGCGTCATCCCTGACGCCTGAGCAAAGGCTTCTTCGAAGCCGAGTTCTTCGACGGAGGGGTGAAACACCTCTAGCAAGACATCCTGGCTGGTGAGTGAAGTCAGGTAGGCAATGGCCCACGCACCCATGTCGTAGCCCAGACCACTGCAGGGGTCTGAATACTCCACGATGGACACAAGATTCCGACCTGAACACTCGCCCGAGAGAGCTTCATCGATGCCATAGAGCTTGTTCTGCATTTGATCCCGGGGAACGTAGGTCCAGTCGCCAGCGGGAACAGCGGGCATCGTGCCCTCTGATAACAGCTGCGCAGCCGCATATTGAGCCATGTATTCGGCCGACCCTTCAACAAACCACACGGGACCCATCGCCGCGTCGCGCTCGTCCCAGTCCACAGTAGTGATGAATGAATGCTGCACGGCATGCCAATACTCGTGAAAGACGGTCTTGACGTCCTCTGCTCCGGGGATTCCAAAGTTCCCTGACAAGCCCCACGGAAGTGTGGAAGCGTATCGGTGGATTCCCCACTCTGCTGTCCCGTTGCGACCAGCCGTACCGAAGGGTTCTTTGGCAGCAAAAGCTTCAGCCCCCAGCGTTTGGTATTCAATCATTGAGTGTTGTTCGCTGCCGGCTTCGCGCTCCATGCACTCGTCATAATTCCACTCACCGCGGGAATCACGACGTTCGCAGAACTCAGCCACGAGGGCTACCCCAGCGTCAGCATCGAGACCCAACACCCAGTACTCAACAGGCCAGTAGAGCCCCCACATGTCTGTTGCCAGCGCCAACGATTCTTCGATGGCCGTCGTCACAGATTCGTCAACATCCGCTGCGGCGAATACTTCGACAATCAAAGGTTCCGCAATGGTCACTACTGACGATGATTCGCTACTTCCTGTGCACGCTGTGAGGACCAACAGAGGAATAACCGCTAAGCCGACCAAAAGTTTCATACGAAGAAGTTATCAGCCCAAAAAGCCAACACCACCTTGGCGTCCCGGATCTTTGAGACCATCGCGGCTCGCGCACCCGCCATCGGGCAGGAGCAAGGGAGGCCAGGAATCAGAGAGCTAAATCTCGGCACGCCCGGAGGGATTCGAACCCCCAACCTTCTGATCCGTAGTCAGATG